>Ga0114951_10003480_pt1 | contig 16240 bp, 10 predicted proteins | sample AM7aDNAmetaG_FD_88677 | JGI IMG/M metagenome (GOLD analysis project Ga0114951, IMG submission 88677) | Freshwater microbial communities from Finland to study Microbial Dark Matter (Phase II) - AM7a DNA metaG | ecosystem: Environmental > Aquatic > Freshwater > Lake | place: Finland: Lake Alinen...
CCGCCGACTTTGCGCGCCAGCCGGGCGCGCACGATGTCTTCCTCGACCGACAGATGCCCGACCTTCAGTTTCATCCCGAAGATGCCATGGGCTTTGTAGTATTCCACTTCGGCGGCGAGGTCGTCGAGCCCCTTGCCAGCCATGACGTATCCGCCAATCGCCAGCACCGGCACACGGTCGCGGTATCCGCCCAGCAACTTATAGACCGGCTGGTTCAATACCTTACCGAGTGCGTCCCATGACGCGTTATCGGCGGCTGCAATGGCCTGCGTCAGCACGCAATGCTTTGCCAGATCGAGCGTGTGGATGCCGCGATGATTCAGGTCGACGCGAGTGTTCCACATCAGTTCCCAGTTGGCTTCGACATCGCGGATGTCGCGACCGACCAGCAGCGGCCTGTATACGTCGTTGACGACGCGGCACACGTCGAGCTGATACTGATCCTCGTCGCCGCCGAAGACCTCGCCGAGGATACCATTGTCAAGCTCGACCCGCGTGACGATCGTGTTGCGGCTGGTGATCTTGTACGTGCCGCCCTGGAACACCTCGCGCAACTGGCGCACCAGCGGGATGGCTTCGATATGCGTGATGTTCATGGGCTAGATCATCGGGTTCTTGCGGCGCGCCAGTTGGATGGAAAATCCCCATGGATCGCGCAACATCGCCAGATCATCGCCGAACGGCGTCACACTGACATCGCTGTAAAGCGTTGCGCCAGCGGCCAGCAGGCGGTTGATCTGCTCGCGGATGTCGCCGATTGCGACGAACGCGAGATGAACGACCAGCGGGTCCATCGACGCGTAGTCGGGCACAGGGGCAGACGCGTTGTAGTAAATCTCGATCATCACCTGGTTGGTCTCGTCCGCGATGAAAGTGGTGTAGTTGGGCGGCCCGCCTGCGCGCACCACGCGCATGCCCAGGTTGTCGGTGTACCACTGCGCCACAGCGGGCGGGTCTTTGACGATGATCGCAAAATGCTCGATTTTCATATGTCCTCCGTGCTCTATCATAAAGGATTCAAAGCACTATTGTGTCACAGTTGGCGATTTGATCGGCGACAATAGCGTGCATGACAACAGCTTCAAATTTGCTGGCCGATAAACTCGCGAGCGAAGGCGAGCGCGTGCTCGCGTATTTCCGCAGCTTGACGGCGGAGGACTGGGCGAAGCCGGTCTACTCTGAAGGGCCTGGCTGGAAAGTGCGCGACATTTTCGAGCACCTGATCATCTCAGAAGAAACGTTGACGGTCTTATACGAACGCATTCTGCGCGAGGGCAGGGGCGTCGAGGAAGGCTTCGACCGCGACCAGTTCAACGACGAACACACTGGCGGCCTGTCGTCGCTGTCACTGGGCGATCTTGGAACACGCTACGCGCGGACGCGCGCGCACACTGTTGATTTCACGCGCCCGCTCACCGACGAACAACTGGCGATTCGAGCGCGCCATCCGGCTCTCGGCGACGCGACGCTTGAAGAGATGCTCAAGCTCATGCACGTCCATCACAGCATGCACATGCGCGATGTGAAGCGGTCGCTATAAGCTAACGCTATAGTGAGCGAGCCGCGCTTCTTTTGCGCAAAAGACGGCTTGTCAACGCTGAAGAATAGCAGTAATCAGACGGATTGTCACACGCGAATGAGAGATCGCAGAGGCGATGGAATCAGGCTGAAAACAGCCTGTATTTGAGCAGTTTTCACCATGGCGCATTGATCGGAATTCGCCTCAGCGTGTTAGAATATCTGTTCTAATCCAATACTAAAATGAGCAGGCGCGCACAGGCGCGCGCCTGTGTTCATGCGGGAGAAACGTAGATGGCAGAAGCGACGACTGTGAAAGAAACTGCGGCGGGTGCAGCCTATGGCGCCGATCAAATCCAGGTGATGGAGGGCATCGAGCACATCCGCAAACGCCCGGGCATGTATGTGGGCGGCAAGGACAGCAAGGCGATGCACCACCTGATCTACGAGGTGGTGGACAACTCCATTGACGAAGTGCTGGCCGGCGTGTGCGACCACATCGAAATCACCATTCACGCCGATGAGAGCGTGACCGTCATCGACAACGGGCGCGGCATTCCCACTGACCTGCACCCCACCTTCCGCAATAAACAGGGCGACCACGTCAGCACGCTTGAAGTGGTGATGACCAACCTGAACGCGGGCGGCAAGTTTGGATCGGGCGCATACACCGTGTCGGGCGGTCTGCATGGCGTCGGCGTCAAAGCCGTCAACGCGCTGTCGTCGCACTGCGAAGTCGAGGTGCGTCGCGACGGCAATGTGTATCGACAGACCTACAAGGAAGGCAAGCCCACGGCGCCTGTTCAGGCGGTCGGCAAGGTGGATGTCAAAACGACTGGCACGACCGTCACCTTCCTGCGCGATGTCACGATCTTCACCGAGGACAACACCTTTAAGTTTGATCAGTTGATGCAGCGCTTCCGCGAGATGGCGTTCATCACGCGCGGCGTCACCATCGTGTTCAAGGACGAGCGCGACGAGCACGAGATGACCTTTTATTTTGAAGACGGTATCAGCGCGTTTGTCCGTTACCTCAACCGCAACAAGGAATCGTTGCACCAGGTCATCTCCGCTGACAAAAAGGTGGGCAACATCGGCGTGGAGATCGCGTTGCAATACACCGACGCAACCGCGTCAAGCGAGTTCTACTTCGCCAATACGATCAACACGCCTGACGGCGGCACGCACCAGACCGGCTTCCGCAGCGCGCTGACGCGCAGCCTGAACGATCACGCGCGCAAGTCCAATATTCTGAAAGACAAAGATGGCAACCTCGACAGCAAGGACACGCTCGAAGGGTTGACGGCCATCGTCAGCATCAAGCACCCCGAACCGCAGTTCGAATCGCAGACCAAGGTCAAGCTGATGAACACCGACGCCAAGACGGCGGTGGAGCAGGTGGTGCGCGAGGCAGTGCAGCAGTTCCTCGAAGAGAACCCGCGCGAGGCCAAACAGATCGTCGAGAAGTGTCTGATATCGCAACGCGCGCGCGAAGCCGCCAAAGCCGCGAGCGAGCTGGTGCGCCGCAAGAGCGCGCTGGAGAGCGGCACGCTGCCCGGCAAGCTGGCCGATTGCTCCGAACGCGATCCGCTGAAGTGCGAGTTGTACATCGTCGAAGGCGACTCGGCAGGCGGGAGCGCCAAGCAGGGGCGCGATCGCCATTTCCAGGCCATCCTCCCGTTGCGCGGCAAGATCATGAACACCGAGCGCGCCCGCCTGGACAAGATTCTCGGCAGCGAAGAGATCAAGGCGCTCATCTCCGCGATGGGCACGGGCATAGGCGACATGTTCAATCTGGACAACCGCCGTTATGACCGCCTGGTGATCATGAGTGTTGACGGCGACGAAATGACCATGATCAAGGACCCGCTCGGACAGGTCAGAACCGTGCGCGTGGGCGCGTTTATCGACCGGCTGTGGGACAGCACAGAAGACCCTCTTAAGTATCAGGTGGCCTGCTTCTCACCGCAGAGCGGTGAAGTGCGATTCCGCCCGATCAAATCCGTCATACGCCACGATCACGACGAAACCATCATTGAGATCGAAACGCTTTATGGCAGGCGTGTGCGTGTGACGGGCGAGCACAGCATATTTGTGTCTGATGCACAGGGCGTCCCCGTGCTCACTCGCGCGGATCAAGTCAAGGTTGGCGATATCCTGGCGGCGCCTGCGCGATTGCCCGCCCCCGTTGACAGCCCATTGACGCTCGATATCCTGCGCGAATGCGTGGCGCTGGGCGACAAGAGCACAAGCGACATTGTTGTGCGCGGGGGCGCGGTTGAAGAATGGCACAAGGCGAATGTGCGCACAGAGTATGCGAACAATCTGCACATGACAGAACCGCGTATCAGCATCCCCGCGGTAGTTGGTGAGACGCTCCGGCAGCGCCGTCAAGCGCTGGGGCTTAGCCAACAGTACATCTGCGATGCGGTTGGTATTCGACAACCTGTTACGTACTACAGCTGGGAGAAGGGCGAGCAACGCCCGACAGTCACTCATTTTATGCGCTACATCGACGCGTTGAAGCTGGATCAACAAACGATCCTCGATCAGGTCAGCGTCGGCGCAAGCAAGTTGGATCAAACCTGGCTGACGCAGTACAACGCTGCACCCAGGAATCGCGTGCGTGACTATGTTTCCATCCGCGACCTGAGCCTGGAGGATGTTGCCCGCATGGGCGATGACCTCACGCTGACGCCGCGCCATTATGCAGACCAGGCGCTATCGCGATACCTGCCTATCAACGCGGACTTAATGTTGTTGCTAGGCTTCTTCGTCGCCGAAGGCTCGCTCAGTGCGCGCAACGGCGTGCGTTTCGCCATTGGTAAGCGCAACCAGTCGCTTGTCCCTGAATTGACGCAGGCGATCAAAGCTGTATTTGGGCTGGAACCAACCCTCTATTCATCCGACACTGGTCGCGCCGACGAGTTGCGCATTCTGAACCGGGTGGTTGTTGCCGCGTTCCGCATCCTGTTTGGGGAGGGTGATGTTGAATCTGCCAGCAAGCGCATCCCCGATCTTGTGTTTAACGTCGATGTCAAATTACAGTTAGCGTTTCTACGTGGATATTTCCTCGGCGATGGCACGCTGGCACATGGACGAATAAGCTTCGTGACTGTATCCGAGACGCTGGCAAATCAATTGGCTTATCTCTTCCTGATGCATGGCGTCCAGGTGAATCTCTCGCGGCGCGAGCCAACTGGCGAGATCAGCGGGATGATTCGGGGCAAGCCGGTGATCACGCGCCAGGTTGCTTACACGGTAATGGTGACTAACCGTGAGGCGATGCGCCGGCTGGCGTTTGTCTGGGGCGATCATACCAATGCTGCTGAAGCGCATGAAATTGTGAATGGAGCATACGAACCTGCGCGTTACCAGTCTGTGCCGATGATCGGCGATCTGATTGGGCTGCCAGTGCGCGCCATCCATCAGGTGCGCGCGAGTACTCGGAAAGTCTATGACTTCTCGGTCGAGGGTGACGAGACGTTTATCAGCGGCTTTGGCGGCGTGTGTTGTCATAATACGGACGCCGATGTAGACGGAAGTCACATCAGGACGCTGCTGCTCACGTTCTTCTTCCGTTACATGCCCTTGCTCGTCGAGGGCGGGCACCTGTATATCGCGCAACCGCCGCTGTATCGCATCGAGGCGAAGCGGGCCAAGGATATTCGCTACGCCTACAGCGACGCCGAGCGTGACACAATCATGAACGAACTGAAAGGCAAGGGGTTGGACACCAGCGACACCAAACAGGTTGTCGTCTCGCGCTACAAAGGTCTGGGCGAAATGAACCCGGAGCAGTTGTGGGAGACGACGATGGATCCGGCGAAGCGCACGATGCTCAAGGTGACGGTCGACGATGTCGCCGAGGCCGACCGCACCTTCGATATGCTCATGGGCAACGCTGTGCCGCCCCGCCGCAAGTTCATCACGACGCATGCGAAGGACGTGCGGAACCTGGATGTTTAGGCCGAAGGTGTAGGATATCAAAGATAGCGGCACTGTGACCGTAGGTGTTGGCCCTACGTGTCACAGTTGTGGGGAGCGTAACTGTATGAGCCAGGTCGTTATCGAAAACCCAGTCATCAACTCACCCTATACGGAACCGACCCGTCACTTTCGGTTTGGTGACGAAGGGATTACCAATGAGCAGGTGGATGGCCGTCGTTCCAGTTCCTACTTTGTGCCCATAGCTCGCCCGAAGAAGAAGGGGGCGCAGCAGTCGTTTTATGAGACGGAATGGCTCCAGGAACGCATCCAGGAAAACAAGCTCATCAACGATATTCGCCAGCGGGTAGGGCAGTGGCGACAAGGCGGCTATCTGGGCGTCACACCGACTACAGCCCGTTTGCTGACCTACTGGACCCACCCTGACCGGGAAAAGAAGCTGTTCTTCTGCCAGATTGAAGCCCTCGAAACGATCATCTACCTCACCGAGGTCGCGCGGAAATATGGCGACGCGTGGATTGAGAATGCCCTGCGCGACGCTAACGATACGTCAAACCCCGGCCTGCCGCGCATGGCTTTGAAGATGGCTACTGGATCAGGCAAAACCGTAGTGATGACCATGCTGATTGCGTGGCACACGTTGAACAAAGTCGCTTCTCCACAGGATGCCCGGTTTTCAAATACCTTTCTCGTTGTTGCCCCCGGCATCACCATCCGCGATCGGTTGCGTGTATTGCTGCCGAATGATCCGCAAAACTACTACCGCCAGCGCGATATCCTGCCGGCCAACGAGTTTGAGCAACTGGGGCAAGCCAAAATCGTCATCACCAACTATCACGCTTTCCAATTGCACGAGAGTTCCGATGGCGCCCGGTTGACAAAGATTCTTGCTGGGCAGGTTGCTACTGGCGTCAATCAGGAAACCCCGGATCAAATGGTGCGCCGGGTCTGCCGTGAACTGGGCACCAAGAAGAACATCATCGTCATCAATGACGAGGCGCACCATTGTTACCGTCGCAAACCCGACGCCGAAGATGAAAAGTTGAGCGGGGATGAGCGGGTCGAGGCCAAACAGCGCGATGAAGAGGCGCGCGTCTGGATATCGGGCATCGAGGCTGTTAAAGCAAAACTCGGTGTCAAGACTATCTATGATCTTTCCGCAACGCCATTCTTTCTGCGCGGTTCCGGTTATCCCGAAGGCACGCTTTTTCCATGGGTGGTGTCCGACTTTTCGCTGATCGACGCCATCGAGGCCGGGATCGTCAAAGTGCCGCGCGTGCCGGTGGCTGATAATGCGATGACCGGCGAACAACCCACTTACCGCGACCTGTGGCTGCGCATTCGCGAACACCTGCCCAGGAAAGGGCGCAAGACGGATGCTGTAGCGGGCGAACCCAGGCTCCCGGTGGAGCTGCAGGGGGCATTGCATAGCCTTTACAGCAACTATGAGAAGTACTACCGATTGTGGGAGAAGAATGCCGAGGCTCGCGCACGGGGCACGCCGGGCGCTCCGCCGGTCTTTATCGTCGTGTGTAACAACACCAACGTCTCCAAGCTGGTCTTTGATTACATCGCCGGATGGGAGAGGCAGACCCCCCTTAATCCCCCCGCAAGCGGGGGGAGATCGGAGCAGACCAGCTTCGCCGTCCCCGCAAGCGGGGGGAGATCGGAGCAGACCAGCCTCGCCGTCCCCGCAAGCGGGAGGAGATCGGAGCAGACCAGCCTCGTCGCGGGTCGCGGCCAGAACCTGAGTGTTGCCGTCCCCGCAAGCGGAGGGAGATCGGAGGAGACCATCCTCGCCGTCCCCGCAAGCGGAGGGAGATCGGAGCAGACCAGCGTCGATCCTCGCGGCAACGGGGAGACCAAGGCAGGTCTGGTGCAGGCCGGGCAGTTGCCCATTTTCCGCAATGATGACGGAAATGGCGGCTGGCTGCAGCGCCCGAACACGATCCTGGTGGATAGCCAGCAGCTTGAATCGGGCGAGTCGATGAGCGATGACTTCAAGAGCATTGCGGCGCGTGAAATTGACGAGTTCAAAGCCGAATATCGCATCCGGTTTCCCGGTCGCGATGCCGAGAACCTGACGGATGAGGATTTGCTGCGCGAGGTGATGAATACGGTCGGCAAAGCGGGCAAGCTGGGCGAACACGTCAAGTGCGTGGTCAGCGTCTCGATGCTCACGGAAGGCTGGGATGCCCAGACCGTCACGCATATACTGGGCGTGCGCGCGTTTGGGACGCAGTTGTTGTGCGAACAGGTGGTGGGTCGCGCGCTGCGGCGCATGAGTTATGCGGCCAATGAGGCCGGTTTCTTTGAAGCCGAATATGCTGAAGTGTATGGCGTGCCCTTTTCCTTCATCCCCACATCGGGCAGCAATCCCGATCCGAAGCCGGGACCGATGCCTACGCGCGTGCGGGCGCAGGAAAGCCGGCTGAACAGTGAGATCACTTTCCCGCGTCTGCTGGGCTATCGCTATGATGTGGCCGGTGAACGATTGACAGCGACATTCTCTTCGGCTGCGCACCTGGCGCTCTCCACCGCGGACCTTCCGACAGAAACGGAAATGTCGCCGATCGTGGGCGCCAAAGAGAAGCACTCGCTGGACGACTTGAAACGACGCCGACCGAACGAAGTGGCTTTTCTGATCGCGAAGCTGACGCTGGAGAAGTATTTCCGCGACGACCAGGGCAACGATAAGCTCTGGCTCTTCCCGCAACTGCTGGCGATTGCCAAACGCTGGCTGGCCGAATGCGTCACGCTCAAAGACAACACCTTCCCGCAACTACTGCTATTGATCGAGTACGCCAATGATGCCGCGGATCGCATCTACAAGGCTATTGTCGCTTCTACGGATGGCACGGCTGCGCTGAAGCCGATTCTGCGCCCGTATGACACACTCGGCTCCACCCGTTATGTGGACTTTGATACCGCGCGGCAGGTCTATGTCACACGCGATGATAAGTGCCACATCTCGCATGTCGTGGCCGACACGGATTCATGGGAGCAGAAGATGGCCGCAACGCTCGAAGACATGCCCGAAGTCGTCCGCTACGTGAAGAACCACAATCTCGGCTTTACCATCCCCTACACCTTGAATGGCGAGGAACACCAATATGTCCCTGACTTTATCGCCTGTATCAACGACGGCCATGGGTTGAACGATCTGTTAAACCTGCTTGTTGAAGTCACGGGTGAGAAAAAGAAGGACAAGGCCGCAAAAGTAGACACCGCGCGCGCGTTATGGGTTCCGGCGGTGAACAACCACGGCGGCTTCGGGCGCTGGGCGTTCGTGGAGATCAGCGATCCGTGGGACGCGGAGAATACAATACGAGCCATGCTGAACGGCAGACCCGTGTCCACACAGGGATCGCCGTTTAGCGTAAAGGAGTAGCTCATGCGCGTGCGTGAAATCATCTTCCGCGACTTTAGGAATTTCCGTGGCGAACGGCGCATTTCGTTTGTCGATCCTCTGACCGATCAGGTGCACCCGATTACTGTCATCGCCGGGACGAATGGCACAGGCAAAACGACGATATTAGATGTCGTCGAGGCATTTCTCAAGATTATCCGAAGCCCGAATGACAAAGACGAAAATGCGCTCAAACAGTCTATCGGAAATGGTCTCGCTCGCGCGAAGTTTGAAGTGTCATCGGACGAGCTTACGTATTTGCCTGTTAATCAACCTCAAGGCCTAGCACTGACATACGGTCGGCCTGAGTGGGTTGCGACTTTTCAAGACGATGCTCTAACACACCACTGGCATAGCGACATGTATGATCGAAGCAAGATACAACGCGAGGCCATACCAGTGTGGACGACGGAAAAGCTGCGCGCAGATTTACAAAAAGCCATTTCTGAAATGGAAAGCGGGCGAAAGGATTTACGCGGCGGCATGATACTTCTACCTCAAGAACGTCGCCTTGAAACATATAAGGAGAGCAGTGTTCAGCCCCCTTCGACAAGAATAGAGTGGATCTATCACTGGACAAGCGCGGCGCGCTGGCGCGGTAGCCTGGAAGAATTCTGGGTGTGGCAGGATTACCTGGACCTGGACAAACAACGGCGCGAAATATCTGCAAATGGGAAAACCAAGTTGTATCTGAAGTCATTCGTTGATACGCTTGAAGGTATTCTAGGTAATGAGCGCATTATTAGTGTTCAGGAAGGGCGAGTTCGCGTTACAGCGCCGTGGACGGAAAGCGATGGCAGCATCCCGTTACTCAAACTGGACCAACTGCCCTCCGGAGAACGCCAGATATTGCTGATGTTCGGCGAACTGGCGCGCCGCCGCCGCCCCGGTGCGATCATCATGATCGACGAACCGGAACTAAACCTGCACCCGACGCTGCAAGTCCTTGTGATGCATCAGTTACGCAAGATTGCGCGCGAGTGGGATGCGCAGATTATTGTTGCAACGCACTCATTGGAGATACTCCGCGCCGTACACGAAAGCAGCAGGATTTACCTGGATCATCTGGAAATGGCACAACCCAAAGTGCCAATCACTGATTGAAGGACGCCTCATGATTGACGCCACCGAAGTAAAACAACGGACAGGAAATGGCATCGCGGTCTGTGTCGAAGGCGACTCCTATGAGGACGATGCAGCTTATTACCGGCAATGGTTTGAGTCACAAGCGAGTCGTGTGAGGTTCTTTCCGGCGGATGGTTGGCGAGAAGTCAAACGCGCTGTTGCCGACTATCGCACAGTGCTCGGCGACGTGCCCGTGTACGGCATCCTCGACCGGGACTTCACCCCGGCAGATCGTCTGGATGCGGAATTGGAAACTGAGGGTATTCTGCGCACGTCACGTTTCACGCTGGAAAACTACCTGCTTGATCCCAATTGCTGGGCGCAACTTTTTAGATCGATCTACATCACATCTCCGGCTGGCGCGCCTGATGGCTGGGGTGATGCAGACACTGTTCGGGCGAGAATCGATGCGGCAATGACATCTGCGCAATGTAAGGCGGCATCTGCATTCAACTTTGTTGTGTGGCGTGTATCGGAACAGGTTCCTGTGCTGAAGCTCTCCGACTTGCGCTACATTGAACACATCAATGAAGCAAATGATCGCGGCAGGTTGGAGCAAAAGCTGCAGGATATTGTGCGTGATAATGTCAACAGCGCTGACCTTCTGGAAATCTACGCCCAGCGGCTTCAAGCGCTTGATAGCATGACGCCTGTTCAATTGCACGAAGTTGTGTCTGGCAAACACATCCTTCAAAAGTTACTTCCAGAGTTTCCAAAAAGGCACCGTGGGATTAGCATCAAGGAATTGAAGGAACGCTATATTGATAAGTGCGTAGCAGTTCCTGAGGATATGGCACATCTCGTTGAGCGTATTGAGACACATGCAGCCCGATATAAACGACATTCATGAAGGTATCGGCGAAGCCCGCAATATGTGGGCGTTGGCGGTGAACAACCACGGCGGCTTCGGGCGCTGGGCGTTCGTGGAGATCAGCGACCTGTGGGATGCAGAGAACACGATTCGAGCCGTCGTATTCGAACCCTAGAGCCAGACTTTTTTGAGTATGACATAGAGTCCAGTGACACGTTATTTGAACATGAGTTCAATTTCAGCACACATTCACTACAACCAGGGGTAATCATGCCTGTAATTAAGTACTTCGAGATTCTAGGAAAAGTCATTGAGTCAAACATCGCCCAATATGCCACGTTGCGGAAAATTACGTATGATGCAGCGTATACCGAGGTAGTACGGCACCTCATAAACAACTCAAATGAATGGAAATCAGGTAGACAACCACAAATACCTTACCATGATCCACTATGCCGCATTGCATACCTATATGGCATTGCCGCCGCAAATGCCAACCTAGTAGAAAAAGCTTTTAGGGAATGTACTGATCTCCAAAATCATATTGAAGAATTACAGGCTAGAAACGATCAGGTATGCGTGTGTGCATTTGGTGGCGGACCTGGCACTGAGTTACTTGCGATAGCCAAGTGGGTTGATAAAAATCGCCCAAGTCTTCAGATTACTCTAGATTATCTGTTATTGGATAAGGTATCGGAATGGATAGAAAGCTGGCAGGCAATTAAGCGGCAGATCGAACTTCGTTTCAGAGCAGATATGGGTTCTAAAGCAAACTGGCCTCTGACTCTAAACGGTACTTTTTCTGGGATAGACATTACTGACACATCTGGTTTTGCAAATTATGGAAATGTATTTGGCCAAGATATTTACATCATGTCATATTTCGTTTCGGAAGTGTTCGATGATATGGAGTCATTGAAGGACTTCACTAAGATGATGGTTGCTCATGCTCCTATCAATTCGAAATTCCTATTTATCGATCGAAACGAACAAAAATGGAAGCGAAGCATTACTGAAATTGCCGATGAGGCGGGTATAAGCCTCGATCGATTCCATGATGTTTCGGGGAATATGGACAATGATGAAAGTAAAACTGATCTAGGCAAAATCTTTGACTCTGTAAAATGGACTCCTCGGTTAACGTGGAATGCCTTCTGGGTTTTAGGAACCAAGAACTGAGATGATTATTTCCGCAAGCTATAAAACGGATATTCCTGCATTCTATGGCAAGTGGCTATTGAATCGTTTGGATGCTGGATACTGTATGGTCATTAATCCTTACAACAAGCAGGCACAACGTGTGAGTCTCAGGCATGAGGATGTGGATGGCTTTGTATTCTGGACTAAAAATCTCACACCTTTTATCCATAACCTTCAAACCATTAAGGAGCAGGGTTATGCGTTTATCGTTCAGTATTCGATTAATAACTATCCTAGAACGCTCGAAATATCTGTTGTTAATGCTGAGCAATCGATTAATCATATGAGGGTGCTATCAGATACATATGGACAACGAGCCCTCGTTTGGCGATATGACCCGATTGTATTTACATCCATTACTCCCTTTGACTTTCACATATCAAGTTTCAAGGAGCTTGCTAAGAATTTAGAAGGAACAACGGACGAGGTTGTTGTCTCATTTGCGCAGATTTACAAGAAGACGCAACGTAATATGAATTGGGCATCAGAGACGTTCGGATTTACCTGGTCAGATCCTCCAGATGAAGTAAAGATTAGGCTTGTTCTTGAGCTAAATCGAATTGCTAAATCACATAAGATGCAACTCTCTATATGCTCGCAGAAACAATACTTGATAGATGGCATAGTCCCGGCGCGTTGCATTGATGCGCGCCGATTATCAGAGGTAAGTGGCAAATTAACCAACGTGAAGGTTAAAGGTAATAGACCTGACTGCGAATGCTATTTGGCAAAAGATATTGGAGATTATGATACCTGTCCTCATGGGTGTGTTTACTGCTACGCAGTTAATAGTCGAGCATTAGCTCAAAAACTATTCCGTGAACATAATCCGCAAGGAGAGTTCTTACATACACCACAGGATTTTGTCACGTCAAACACAGATACCAATGACGATACGCAACAAATGAAACTGCTTTAGTCCATAAAGTCAGGTTTAGAATGACCACGAAAGATAAAAAAACGTCTATCTCTGCAATCCATCATCAGGACAAGCGCTCCAACATCCCCACCGAGGAACTGCGCGACTTTGTGGTCGACGACGAACAGGCGCCCAAGACGCTGCTATACCCGCGCGACCCGTCGCTCGACCCGCAGTTGGTGTGGAAGGGCAAGGACGAGCAGGACCTGCGGGATCTGGCAGTGCCATCAGTGCCGATCTACATTCAGGAAAAGATCCACCCGCAGTCCATCATCAATGACTTGCTGGCGCAGGCGGCCCGTCCTGGTAGTGGCTTCGCAGAAGAGGCTGCCAACTACCAGTTGAACATGTTCGCCGACTTCAACGGCGGCCCGGAAGAATTCGACCAGAAGGTGGAGTTTTACCAGCACGAGCAGAACTGGGTCAACCGCATGATCATGGGCGATTCGCTGCTCGTCATGGCAAGCCTGGCTGAAAAGGAAGGGTTGAAGGGCAAGGTGCAGACCATCTACATCGACCCGCCCTATGGTATCAAGTTTGGCTCCAACTGGCAGGTCAGCACGCGCAAACGTGATGTGAAAGATGGAAAAGCCGAGGATGCCTCGCGTCAACCAGAACAGGTACGCGCTTTCCGCGACACATGGAAGCTGGGCATTCACTCATATTTAGCCTATTTACGCGACAGGCTGATCGTCGCTCGCGATCTACTCACCGAATCAGGTAGCGTTTTCGTCCAGATCGGTGATGAGAACGTACACTTGGTACGTTGTGTGCTAGACGAGGTGTTTGGAACAGAGAATTGCTGTCAGATCATACCTTTTCGCAAGAAACTCATGCCATTAGGAGCAACTCTTCTTGAGGGGATGTGTGACTTTATCCTTTGGTATTCAAAAGACAAAAACAATGTAAGGTTTTGTCATCTCTATCGGCAGTCAATTCCTTCTTATGAATCCCGCTGGACAAATATTGAACTCACGGATGGTACAAGAAGAAAACTCACGAAGGTCGAATCAGAGAACTTGACAAATAATGATGGAAAGGTGTATCGGCTAGTTTCCCAGAGAAAACCAGAGTACTTTCCACAGAATGACTACGACTTCGATTTCCAGGGGAAGGTAATTAGACCGCCAAAGAATGGTTGCTGGATGTTGACCAAAGACAAAATGTCGACTGTGATGCATGCAAATCGACTAGAAGTCGAAGGCGATAACCTCAGCTACATCTACTATCATGATGACTTCCCGCTGTCGAAGTTTACTAACTTCTGGGATGATACATCACCCGTTCAAGACAAGAATTATGTGGTGCAAACATCAACAAAGGTTATTGAGCGTTGCATTCTGATGACCACTGACCCAGGCGATATCGTGCTTGACCCCACATGTGGCAGTGGTACAACTGCCTATGCCGCCGAGCAATGGGGGCGGCGCTGGATTACCTGCGACACCAGTCGAGTCGCCCTGGCGCTGGCGCGCACCCGCCTGATGTCCGCCAGGTATCCCTACTATCTGTTGGCGGATTCGCAGGAGGGCATCAAGAAGGAAACTGAACTGACTGGCAAGAAGCCGCCTGAATATGTGACGGACTCCGACATCCGCAAAGGCTTCGTTTACAAGCGCGTGCCGCATGTTACGCTTAAATCCATCGCCAACAATCCTGACATTCACGAAGGCATGGCGCGCGATCAGATTGATGCGGCCATCGCGCGCCATGCCGATACCGAGACGCTGTACGACCAGCCGTATGAAGACAACAAACGCGTGCGCGTGTGCGGGCCGTTCTCGGTTGAGAGCCTGTCGCCGCACCGCGTGCTGTCAACCGCCGATGACAACCAGGATGGCGTCGTGACCAAGCATGAAGTGCACCAGCAGCAGGATTTTGCGACCATGATCTTGGACAACCTGAAGAAGGCTGGCGTGCAGAACACGCGCAAGAGCGAGCGGCTGACCTTCGACCGGCTTGATCCGTATGCCGGGGCGTGGCTGCATGCGACCGGTGAATACACCGACGCTGCAGGCAAGACCAGGCGCGTCGCGGTTTCGATTGGCCCGGAACATGGCACCGTCGGCCCACAGCAGGTGAAGGAAGCGGCTAAGGAAGCTGTGCAGGGCGTGGGGTTCGACATGCTTGTTGTGTGCGGTTTTGCCTTTGACCCGCACGTCGCCGAAGAGGTCAAACGCTACGGCAAATTGACCGTATTACCCGCCAAGATGAACCCCGATCTGGCGATGGGCGATGAACTGCTCAAGAAAACCGGCGCCGGCAACCTGTTTATGGTTTTCGGCGAGCCGGATGTGGAGATACGTTATGTGGGGGCGGGCGCAGAGGCGGGGGCGGGCGCAAGACCCGCCCCTACGGCGGACCAGGTCGTTGTCGAGATCAAGGGTGTTGATGTGTACGACCCGACGACCGGACAGATTCGCAATTCATCCACCGATGATATCGCGTGCTGGTTCATCGATACCGACTACAACGGCGAGAGCTTTTTCGTGCGGCACGCGTATTTCACCGGCGCCGAAGAACCCTATGACAAGCTGAAGCGCGCGCTGCGCGCCGAGATTGACGAGGGGGCCTGGGCTGCGCTCTACAGGACGGTCAGCCGGCCATTCGTTAGGCCGGTATCGGGAAAGATCGCTGTCAAGGTGATTAACCACTACGGCGATGAAGTATTGAAGGTGTTTAGCGTGTAAATGTCTGTCATGATGTAGTTAAGTCATGAAGGATGCACGCCGCATCGCTAGCTGGTTTTGCACGGTAAACATTGCCAAATCCACTGGCTAATAGATGAGGGTGCTGCGGGGAAGGGGCATTGAAACGATTCAATTGAATATCAGGTGACGCCAATGCCTGCTGGATAGAATCGGTCAGCCAAGTATTTATTGAGAAACATCGAGCAAATGTGCGGCTTGTATTGATCAAATATGTAATGGGCGCACACGAATTTGGAGTCCATAAAGTTTATCTTGCCCCAATGCGCCTTGAACTGTATATCGGCTTGCACAAGATGACGCCAGAGACCCTGTAAGTGTGCCAGTATGGCTTCCTTCTCGGATGCTGTCTCGCTGACATCAGTCAGGTACATGAAGTTGAACTTGACGATGAAATCCAGGCCTGGCCAATTCCACGGCGACATAAAGTAATTATCTGTTTTGGTGAGTTCGATTTCAATCGGCAAATTGGGCCAACCCTTTTGTTGATAGTATTCTTTGCAGCATTCCATGACGTGATTCAGGTCAGCCGGGTTAAAGCTCCACTCGGCCATTGCCACGCGCAGCGGTGTGCGCCGGTCAACCGGCAGCATATTGCGAAG
>Ga0114951_10003481_pt1 | contig 16238 bp, 13 predicted proteins | sample AM7aDNAmetaG_FD_88677 | JGI IMG/M metagenome (GOLD analysis project Ga0114951, IMG submission 88677) | Freshwater microbial communities from Finland to study Microbial Dark Matter (Phase II) - AM7a DNA metaG | ecosystem: Environmental > Aquatic > Freshwater > Lake | place: Finland: Lake Alinen...
GAGGATAAATAGCGAATAAAACAGAATGTTCGCATTTCTTTCAAGATTGCTTTTCTGCCATAAATAAAATGGTTGAAAATTAATACTTGCTGGTGTCGCGGCATTTTTCACCAAAGCATCAAAAGCTCCAAGCCCATCAATTGCAGTAGCATTCAGTATCCGGCTATATTGTTTGTTGTTTTTGAATAATGAAATGACCTTGTTGTCGCGGAAAAGATTGACCGCCAAAAACGACAGCGTATCATTAGTTGAAAGCCCACTGACCCTGATCGACACAGCAGCGCTATCATTAATTTTTTTACCGTCGTATTGCAGGTATTTATACCCAAGAGAATCTATTTTCCAGGAGGCAAGCAATTTATCACCGTTTATGAGGTCTATAGTAGAAGTTCTGCTGGTTTTGACCGAAAAATATAATTTGTCGTTTTTGTTTGGAAGTTTTAGATAATTTGTCTTTGAAGGTAAAAAATACCAAATCAATGGTATTATAAGAAAAAGAAAGAAAACTGGTTTCAACTGGTCGTTTATTAATCGCGCCAGCCAAAAATGATTGAACAAAATTATCAGAAAAATAAATAAGGAAATAAAGAGAAACAAACAATGCCTGACCATCATGAGCAAAAGGAACTTGTTATGAAAGTATGTTGAATTTAGAACAATATATGGATCTACTCCACTTGCATAAAATTTTCCATTACGTATAATAAGATCGTTCATCATCAACTTCCCGGGATCGACCGATGCCAAATTCCATTGATTTTTTACAAATCCTGACTGCACACTAATGTAAATATCGCCTATTTCTGAAGGAAAACCATCAAGATCAAATCGAAGGAAATTGTCATTTTTTAGATCAACAGGATGCGAGAAATAATTCGAAACTGAGTCTTTTGCAAAACTTTTTGCAGGAAGAAACCCCGGATTATCGTTAAAGAAAGTTTCAAATCTTTGTACAGACACTTTTGTTTTAATAGCTACACGGTATGTTTCATTATGTTCAATCCAGTAAAACAAAAGCATTAGTAGGAACAACAGAATTATGGAAGTAACAAAATACCTGACAGGCGGTGCAATAATGAATATTAAAATAAAAACAATAGCAAATAAAAGGAAGATGAGGTTTCTGAAAAAACTTTTAATATTCCTTTCGTGTAAAAATCCTGAATTTTGCAATTGGATCTTTACAGGCACATTACTCTGCTGCACAGTAAGCGATAAATACTTCTCATTTGATACGGCAAGAGCGTTTGTGGTGATACAATTTGGCTTTTTATAATCGTAAAACGAATAGATCGTATTATTACGATATTGATTAATTGCAAGAAATTTTATTGTATCGTTTGCCTTTAAGCTTTTTAATTTTAAAGTAATGCAGCCCGTATCATTCAATTTTCCGGCATATTCCAGATATTTATATCCCGCAGAGTTTATATTCCATGAAGAAAGTGAATCTTTACCAGAAAAGAGGCTGATAGAGGCCGGACCTGTTGTTCTTACCGAAAAGTAAAAATAATTTGAATGTTTTTTTGAAGAAAGAACTGGAGAGACATTCCATAAACAATAGAACAGGAGAGGGATCGCAAGAAATAACAGATATACAAGTTTTATTCTTTTTTTGTTCATCGCCGTTGTTTATTTAATTGGTATTAGCAAATGATCTAAATAAAATTCACCAACTTCCTCTATCACTATATCGGGTTTGTATCGTAATATTTCCTGTAAATCAATGTGGTGGTCCCAAATAAGAATACATTGATTAAAATTGTGTGCAAAAAAGGGAGCCCATTGAATAGTATAGGAATCTCTATAAAATAATACCTTACCATGACCTTTAGGGTTAGTATATATTAAAATTGGATTGCGATTATTCTCTGAAATTTGTTTCTCTGAAATAAAATCTTTAACCTTAGGCTTTATCCTATAAATAACACGCTTATAAATATCATTTACAATAAGGCATTGTGCAAGATCACCTTGGTTATCAGTCAATGTGTCAATAGAAACATCCTTTTCACAAAGAGGTTTACCATAGGAAGTATCAAGGTTATACAAAATATTCATTACCGACTGATATGCCTTGAATGCGCCATATTCGTTCCAATGCGTATCTGTGTTAAAAAACAATTGCTTTTCAGAGAATCGCTGTCTTAAATTAATTAAGGTGTCTGCAAGAGAAATAAAATAATTAACTCGATATTTACTCATGTTTTCAACTACCTCGTCTAGTAAAGATGGTTTCTTTTCGAGACACTTATAATAATCCGGCATTAGGTCGTTGTATACCGTCTGTTTCGATGGTGGCATCACCAACAAAAACCTTATCCCGTTTCTGGCAAGTATATCGTGTTTGTCCTTCGTATAAGAACAAATCTCGTTTATCTGTTTTTGAGAATATTTCATTCTCCCTTCAAAATCATTTATCAAAGCATCAATCGATGCAAAAAACATTAATTTTTTTCCTATTACAACCCTTTCAGGAATGGACGATTGCTTGAAAAGACTAATGTATGCGGCCGATCTTGTTCCAATCAGGATATTTCTATACATGAAATTGTCGTTGCACCATTGGGAAATACATTTAAAAAGTGAGTCAGGGTTATTGGCAACCAGTTTTAAATCCGGAAATTTTTGTAATTGCCGGTTTTCAATATTTGGTTGATCTGGGTAAACCTCAAAAACTCGATTTGCCCAATACATGGATATACAAATCAAAAAAATACTAACCAATAATCCTTTCAATAAACCATGCTTCATAAAAAAACGCCAAATGAATTTTTGTTTAATAGTAATTAATAGGAACACCATATCCAAAAGTAAAATAATGGCAATATAAATAATTTCTTTAATCTTCATTTTATAAATCACTTGTTCACAAGAGACTGGAATAGGTATTATTAAATACGGATCATTGTTGTTTGTGTCCCTATATATTTTCGCACCATCTTTTGTCTGAATTACTCGCGAACCGTTATGGTCATTCTTCGCAAAATCATTAAAAAACAATGGGCAAATCATTCCATTCACTTCAACACTATGCAGGATTGCCGAATCACAGTTTTCATCGGGATCTACTCTTAGCATTTTAATGGTATCAGTTTGTCTGATGTAGTAGGTATATATTTTTCGCCCGTTTCTTGCAGTTTTTGTTATATAATTTTCTGAACTCCAACCTTTATGGTCATCATAATAAAGCGTAATATTCTCTTTTTTAAAGGCAGTATAGTCAATACGAACCTCAACCTTTCCATAGGTCAGAATAAAACGAAAAAGGAATAATATTGAACCTGTGCTAAAAATTAGCCAAAAAAAAATTAATCCAAAAATATAGCCCCATTTTTTCATCAGAAACGGAAATAAATAAAGGGGTTGTAGGTTTCGGTGGTCAATGCCATTACTGAAAGCAAAAAGATAGCGAGCAATAAAATAACACCCAAAATTCGTTTTATTTCCGAAATTATTTCTGATTGAAATACTTTTGGCATTTTGATCGGAATACAAAATAAAATACCAAGTATAAGAACTACCTTATCTTCATTAGTAAGAAATGTATTTATTCCTAAAGGAGAAATCGTTCCCGGATAGAACATAGCTGACAAATAGTGGAAGGCTTCATTCAGTGTTTGTGTTCTTACAAAAACGAATCCTGTCATTACAACAAATAAGGTATAGATTATTGAGGCAGCTTTTAGTTTTGAAAGATATTTCTGTAAGAAAACCTGTTCGATAGCCAGAAAAAAACCTTGAATCGCACCCCAGATAACAAAATTCCATGTGGGTCCATGCCATATTCCGCAAACAGTAAATGTTACCATAAGCGCAATTATAACACCGAAACTACCCCATCTTCTTAAACTAAGTGATAAAGGCATGAATAAATAATCCTTTAACCATGATGAAAGAGTCATATGCCAACGCCTCCAAAAATCTGTTATCGATCTGCTGATATACGGGAAATTGAAATTTTCTGGTAAATCAAAGCCCAACATTTTTCCAACCCCAATAGCCATATCCGTATATCCTGAAAAATCAAAGAAAAGTTGTAGCGTGAACGCAATGATTCCCATCCAAGCTACTGACGAGTTGATGAGATCTATTTCGGTATTCATAATTTGAGCTACCAGAAAACTTAGTGGGTTTGCAATCAGCACTTTTTTGCCAAGTCCGATGATGAATCGTCTGATACCCTCCTCAAACCTGGTAAAATCAAATGTCCTTTTTTTAAGCTGTTGTTCGAGTTGATGATATCTAACAAGTGGGCCGGAAATTAACTGAGGGAACATTGTAAGATATAGCATTACATAAGCAGGATTTTTCTCAAACAAATTGTTTTTCCGATACACATCAATGTTGTATGAAATGGCTTGAAAAATGAAAAATGAAACCCCCAGTGTGGTAATCATTTTTAAAACAGGTAGGCCCTGAACACCCATATAGGTTAGATTGTCAATGATGAATCCAAAATATTTATAATACACCAGAACAATAATATATGAAAAAATAGCGAAAACAAGAAAGCCTTTTTTAAATTTGGTCTTTGCAATCAGTAAGGAGAAAAACCAGGCACTCAGTCCAACACCCAGTAATAGAAAAACCAATTTGCCACCACCCCATGCATAAAATAGTAGGCTGACAATAAACAAGAACAGGTTTTTAAATAATGTTCGGGGCATTAAATAATAACCTAAAAGTAAAAGCGGAAGAAAGTAAAACAGAAAAATGACTGAACTATAAACCACAGTATGTTTTTTAAAATGATTTAGGCTTGGATTTTACTGCTGATTACATTTAATAACTTTTGTAGCAAAGCCTGACAAAGATAATTAAAAAAGAAAATGAAAAATATGTGTTCTTATATATCACAGTTAAAATAATCGTGTGAAACCCTTACTTGACAATATCCGTTGGTAACAAATTTGATTTAATAGGGCAAGAAACGCAATTGAAATCAAAACTTGAATGCATTTTTTTTCGTCTGACCTTTCTATATTTTTCATTAAAAAAGATGGAATATAATGTGTTATTCTCATCAATATTCCCCATAATTCCTCCGTAATATGAACAAGGCATTATTTTATCCTGCTCATAAATCATAATTTCATTAAATGGTCTAAGACAGCTGGCATCCGAAAGAAATTTAAAATCAGAATCATCACCGTTTTTATTACAAAAATCTCCATTATTAAAAACTTCCTCCGTTTGAAAATCCGGATCAATATTTTTAAAATCTGACAGATTTACATTATTATTTATTTCTGGTAAATATGTTCTGTCTGTTACAAATGGTTCAGGAAGACGAATGTTAATTTTGATTTTTTTCGATTCTTCAATAATCCGTAATCGGTAATAATTGTATTTTTCTTTCTGAAAAATTAACATTTCCTCATGTTCTTTAAAAAAAGTATTGCCTACCATATGACGAAAATCGATCATCTCAATACCCAGTTCCTTACACATCCTCACAAAAACAGGTGCTTCATGGATGTTGGAGTTCATAAGAACAAAATCCATGTAAAGCAAAGGAAATGTCTTATTGTGTTTACGTTTCAAGTCGCGCAGTGCTTTAATATTGCTGATAATTTTTTCGTAATCAGCTCCAATTCTTATGTTTTCCAATGTTTTTTTTGTTACTCCGTCAAATGATAATAATACATGAGTAACTTTATTTTCAATGATGATCTTCCTGGCTTTTGAATCCAGCAACATTCCATTCGTGCATAATCCAATTTCCATATGTGGAAAATTGCTGTTCAACATTTTTACGATATCAGAAAAATGCTTTGACATCAGGGGTTCATAACCGCAAGAGATCATTATGTGCTTTACATAAGGAGCTATTTCCTGAAGTTGAAATTTGAGTTTTTCAGCTGTAATTGCGATAGTGGGTCTTGAATAATATTCCTTTTCTTTATAATGGCACATAATGCATCGCAGATTGCATTTGTTTGTTATATCCATTCTTATTGTGATCCAGGGATGCTTCTTTAAACTGTTAAAATATTCCTTTTCCAGTTTATTCCATTTAAATTCCGAATGCCAATTTGGGTCTTCAATATCAAAATCCTGAATAGTATTAGTGCTTAAATCAAGAACAATGTTAATTTTTTTTGATTCATCTTTTGTTATTTCAACTTCTGCTTCCAGGATAAATGTATCGTTCCGGTTAATGGGGACATTTTCGGCAACAATATTAAATCCACTGGTTACATTATCTGGAAATTCTTTAAAACTTTCCGCTACATCCAGTCTCGACAATCCGTAAACAAATGAATAATTTCGATTGCAAGAATCTGATATCTTTATTTTTAATATTTTACACGAACATAACAACCAGCCATCAATTAAATCTGTTTTGTCAACGTTTTCTGATTTAGCCGGAAAATCTATACAGTAAAGAATATTGATATCCATTTTTATTAAATTACTTCAATCCAAAATTATGCACTCCTAACGACAGATTTGGGTTGTAACAAGGATCGCTTTCAACATAGTTCTTCCATTTTTTTCTGAAAAGATTCACTTCCTTAATATGTTTTTTATAAGATTCGCTCGTGCTATGCGGATGACCTCGTGACATTGATTCGTAATGATATAATTCGCAATGCGGAATATACAAATTCCGATAGCCTGCCTCTTTCACTTTCAGGCAAAAATCCACATCATTATATTCAGTGCCGAAACTTTCATCAAATCCTCCAACTTCATCAAAAACCGAAGTACGAACCATAAAACAAGCTCCTGTTAAAGCTGAATATTCGTTAAGCATATTGACATAATTGAAATAGCCTGGGCCATCACGATCCTCTCCAACCAGCACATGCCCGGCGGCACCACCAAGCCCAACAATAACACCTGCATGTTGGATAGTATCATTATCATATAATAACTTAGCCCATGCAACGCCTATTTCTTCTCTTTGGACATGTTCCATCATAGCTTCCAGCCAATCCGGAGAAATTACTTCAGTGTCATTGTTTAATAATAGCAAAAACTCTCCACTGGCATTTTTCCTTCCCAGATTTATCAATCGAGAAAAATTAAACTCTTCATGATCTTCAATGCATTTAAAAGAAAATCCACTCTGTCGCGAGTAGTGCTTCATCAAAGCAAAGAATTCTTTTTGGTCGCTTTTGTTGTCTATTACAATTATTTCAAAATTTCGATATCTTGAATTTCTTTCTATGGATCTCAAACATTTCCTTAACAAATCGGCTTTGTTTTTCGATGGAATAATGATGCTTACTTTTGCCTTTTTGTTTTGCAAACCAAACCTGATACTGTAACCTCTGAAACTATCAAGAAAATCAACATTTGCTTCCATTCCACGCCGCGTCATCGCTTCTGTCAGTGCCATTTGTGCTGCACGATAGGCGTATGGTTTAACCGCTTCGCTCATAGCCGCACTTTCACTGTGAACACGCCAATGATAAAGAACTTCGGGAATATGAATTACTTTGTCATAAATTTCGGTATATCTTAAAACAAGATCATAGTCCTGACTTCCCTCGTAACCAATACGCCAGGCTCCAACATCTCTTATCTTTGCTGTTTTGAACGCACAAACATGGCCAAGATAATTGCGCGACAGCAAATTGTCAGGACACCAGTCCGGTTTAAAATGCGGGTCAGAGTGTAATCCCCATTCGTCTATCTTATCTTCATCGGAATATATCAGATCGGCTCCGCCTTTTTTGTTGACAGCTTTGGCCATTTCGTAAAGAGCATCTTCACGTAAAATATCATCATGGTCCATCAAAACGGAATATTCACCAACAGCAATTTCCAGAGCCGAATTGGACGCTCGTGAAATATGTCCGTTTTGGGCGCGATAAACTACTTTAATACGTTCATCAACTTTACAATATTTCTCCAGAGTATCCCTCACTTCAGGATCCGTTGAACAATCATCTGCAATACAAAGTTCCCAATACTCATATATCTGTGCTTTAATCGAATCGAGTGCCTTGGTGAACAAATCAATACGCGGATTATATACGGGCATAATGATACTGAACAAGGGTCGTTGAGTAAAACCGTTGGTATTTCGTTTGTATTGTTTAATAATTTCCTTATTTAGTTTTTTTCGCAGGAGATACTGCGAATATTGGCTGGTAGTGGCTAAATAATTACCAACGACTTCAATGATCACCACTTTGCGAATTTCAAAAATAAGATATAATGTTTTAAAAACCCGTGTCAAAAACAATCGAAAAAGCCTTCCTCCGCGTTTTAAAATATAATTATAAAGAATTGACCCGAAACTGCGTTTTTTACCTTTGCTAACATTTGATCTGAGTCGGCTTAGATAAAGATAAAAATATTTACGAAATTTAACAAGTTTGCTATTTTCAAGTTCGGCAAGCTTTTTTATCAACTTGTCCATACTTTTCAGGGCAGTATTAAGTTGTTTATTTAGCTCTTCTATTTCACGTGATGCTCTTTTAAATCGGTTTTTCCAATACTGTGGGTCTGCGCTAATGTCTTTATCAAATGAATTAAAATTTTCATTTTTAAAATCATCTTCAACAATTTGTTCTTCTTGATCGAGTATGTCGTTTGGTGTGACCTTCATCCGAATGCAAATTTATGAAATTAATGAAACAGGCATGGATTCTTGTGTTAAAATAATTTTGTATATACATTTGCAGCCCTGTCCGAACTTCCGTCGTATATCTTTTTTCCTTCTTTAAGACATATTCCTCTTGTACAAATCTCCTTTACCTCGTTGGGGCTATGCGAAATAAATAGCAAAGTAGCCCCGTTTTTAATGATCTCATGAATCCGATTCATACATTTAATCTGAAAACCCTTGTCGCCAACAGCAAGAACTTCATCAATCATTAAAAGCTCGGGCTGGCAGGTCATAACACTGCTAAAAGCAAGCCTAGCCAACATCCCTGTTGAATACATTTTAGCAGGCATCATCAATTGTTCATTTGTTAGTTCGGCAAAATCTGTAACCTTCTGTATCATTTCCTTACGAGTTGCTTTATTATAATTCCCCGATAGTGCCAAAGCAATTCGCATATTCTCGTAACCGGAAAGCTCCAGTTCAATTCCTGCGCCCAAGGCAAGTAAGGGAGAAACACGAACCCCAACTTTCAACAAGCCTTCATCAGGTTTAATAATTCCGGCAATAGTACGCATCAGGGTGCTTTTTCCGCTCCCATTAGGGCCCAAAATACCTACCGAATCGCCTTTATTTATTTCCAGATCGATATTGTGTAAAACCCTGTGCTTTTTAAAAGGAGAGATAAAAGAGGCTTTCAGGACAAAGTCTTTAATAGAATGCACCCCTTTCCTGTTTTGCAGGTAGCTTACCGAAACGTTATTTAACTTTATCACAGGGTCCATAAAATTTATAAATTGGAAATAAATCCGTTACGCGTTTTTCTATAAATCAAAAATGCCAGTAATGCTGTAACACTTGTAATTAAAATACAACGACCCACATAATGCATGTCGGGAGGTTGGTTTTGCCATAACACATTACGTATCAATTCTAAAAAATGGTATAAAGGATTATATTTTACTATAAATTTATAACGTTCGGGAACTAATTTAGAAGCATACGCTATAGGCGAAAGATAAAACAAAGCCGGACTTATTGTATTCCAAAGGATGCCCACGTCCCTGAAAAACACATTTAAAGAACCCAAAATCAGGCCCACAGAAAATAAAAAGATAGAAAACAACAATATTACCGGGATAATATATAATAGGTTAAAAGTAATGTGCATGCCCAAGAAACACATCAACACCATAAATGGTATCAACCCTAACAGAAAACTTACCAGCTCACTGCCCAATTCGGTCAAAGGATAAATAATTTTTGGAAGATTAAGCGATTTTATCAAATGTGTATTTTTTATAAAAACATTACAAAGCTGCCCGGTTGCTCCGGCAAAATATATCCAAAACACCAGTCCGCTTAACACATAAAGCGGATAATTTTCAGTTGTGGAAAATGCAGCAGAAAATATTGCCAAAAAAATCAAAAGATACAAAAACGGATGCAGCAAACTCCATAAAAATCCCAATACAGAATGCTTATACTTTAGCTGCAGATTTTTATAGATCAAAAATAATATAATATATCTGCGTTTGCCTTGCATGGAACATTTTTTGAACAAATATAGAACTTTTATAATTTACAGGAAGAGTTCTGGTGATAAACACCAAAAAACGACAATTTCGTTAATTGTATACTCCTTCACTCTCGATGCGGATACCATCATTTAAACTCTTTCCGCCATTATGTTAATGATTTCGTTTAGCATACTAAAAGAACTTTTTCTATAAATCTTCATTAATAAAAGTTCATTTTAATAAGCCTGATAAACGTTTCAACTTTTTCATTAGATTTGCATAAATTAATAATCTGAAAATGCCAAAAATAGCATTAGTGCATGATTGGTTCAATGAGGCAGGTGGTGCAGAACAGGTGGTGCGTGAAATACTTTATTGCTATCCCGACGCCGATGTCTTTTGTCTTTTCGATTTCTTCACTAAGAAAAACCGTGATCATTACTTATTTGGAAAGAAAACACATACAAGTTTTATTCAAAAATTTCCGTTCGTCAGACGCCAATATCGCTCGCTTTTCCCATTATTTCCTTATGCTATTGAACATCTCGATCTGAAAGATTATGATATTATTATTTCATCTTCATCTTGCGTGGCAAAAGGTGTTAAACGCAGACCCGGACAATTGCATATTTCATATTGTCACAGCCCTGCTCGTTATGCATGGGATTTGAAAGAAGATTATCTGAGAGCAGCAAAAACCCGCTTAACAAAAGCTGTTCTCAAGTACTTTTTCGAAAGGCTTCGTAAATGGGATTATAAAAGCAGCGACAGAGTAGATTATTTTATTGCCAATTCCAGCTTTGTCCGAGATCGGATAATGCGATTTTTTAATCGCGATAGTATTGTAATTTATCCACCTGTGGATGTGGAAATGAAAAAAACAAACGAGGAAAGACGAGATGTTTATGTTTCTGTTTCGCGTCTTGTTACCTATAAAAATGTTGACCTTATTGTTGAAGCTTTTCGCCTTATGCCCGAACTAAAACTTGAAATAGCAGGAGATGGGCCCATGCGAAATGAAATTATGAAAACCCTACCACCAAATGTTACTTATCTGGGCTATATCGATGATGAAACAAAGCGTAGCAAGCTTGCTCAGGCAAAAGCATTCGTTGCTGCTGCAACCGAAGATTTCGGAATTTCAATTGTAGAGGCCCAGTCGTATTGTACGCCTGTTATTATACCGGCTGTCGGCGGTTATATCGAAACAGTGAACGAAAATACCGGGGTGTTCTTCCGGCAAAAAACAGTGGATGATATGGTAGCCACTATCCGGGCTTTTCATGAAAGTAACCGAATGTTTATACACCAAGACTTCGAAGAAAACATAAAATCATTTTGTATCGAACGATTCCGCGAAGAGTTCAAGACCTTTATTGATGATAAAATTAACCAACATATTGCCCGAAAGCAATTCTAAGGTTCGTGGTTTACACCTGATCACAAGCTTATTTTTTCTGGCATTGTTTGCCTTCCCGCTTTTCCCGTTTAAACTTTCCAACGGAATATTAATGGTAGTTTCGGCTCTTACAATAACTGCGTACTTAATCAAACCATTCCCCTTAAGGAAAATGGTGCTGAAAAATCTGGTTTTTGTAATACCGTTTATTCCGTATTTGATTGAGTTTTTTATTTATGGCCTTGAACCTGCTGTGCACTTCGAATTCGAGAAAAAAATATTCTTTTTCACAGCTCCTTTCATTATTCCGCTTTTTATCAATGTCACCGGCTTCAGGAACTATAAATTGCCATTACTGATCTTTTCACTTTCTGTGTGCATACTCACAATTTATTCTTTTTTCGGTTTGCTGTTCGAAAACATTCTTTTCGAACACTCCACTTTTAAGAACGGAGCTTTTATCCTCCGCGACAGTTTCGAAAAGATATCTGGACTCCATCCCACGTATTATTCCATTTTCGCGCTTACTGCAGCCTGTTTTTTATGCCTGTCTTCTGTTTCAGAAAAAAGAACTTTTCGCATTACGTATTTGATATTAGCTACAATTCTGTTTTTAGCAGTTTTGATATTGGCTGTGCGTGTCGCTTTCATTACCGGAATGGTTTTTATTTTGATATGGATATTGCGAAGCCATCTTTCTAACTTACGCAAGATTGTGATCGGTCTTTCTGCTTTAACAACACTGATAATGATTTTTATAACACTACCCTCGTTAAATAACCGCCTGAACGAATTTGTTAAGTGGAATCCTGAACGGGTCGACAATACGAATACAGTTTCGCAACGAGCCGTTATTCTGAATTGTTCTTTACAGGTCTTTTCCGATAATATTTTATGGGGATGCGGATGCCGTAACTTCCAAAAGCAACTGAACACCTGTTATGTTTCTGAGAATTGGCCACAAGGAAGCGCTCAGGAATTCAACCCGCACAACCAATATTTGTCTCTCGGAATAAACTATGGCATATTCATTCTCCTGATTTTTGTCGGATGTCTTTATATGATCTGCCGAAAAATTTTCAGGCTAAACGAAGGTGTTTATTTTTGCATAGCGGTTTTGCTGTTTTTTATGAGTGAAGCAATGCTCGAACGACAAATGGGTGTTTATTTTTTTGGATTAATCGCGTTGCTTCTTTATAATGTCAATACTTTAAAAAAGGAGTTCCACAGCAATTAGTGCAACAGAAAAATGCAAACTTCAAACACACTACGTCAAAAATCCCTTTCCCAAAACAAAATAAAAAACCGCACCTTTAACAGATGCGGCTTTGTTGTCCCGTCAGGACAACAAAGGGATCTATTAACGCAAAAAAACTCAATTCAAAATTATGGCCAAAACTAAATTGTTATCCAAAATAGACAAAAATAGAAGTGAAGTTTTGTTAAGTTATGTAGGGTTTTATGAGGTTTTGTTTAGATACTTTGATTTAAGTTTTTCAATTTCATAACTCCAATGATGAGGCCGGACAAATAAAACCATTAAAAATAACCGATAAAATGAATTTTATTTTTTTCATACAGTAAAAATATATAAAAAATGGCAAAGGGTAAAAAAACAGGGGGCCGGGAACCGGGAACCCCGAATAAATTAACACAACAATTGAGGGATATTTTAAAGGGTATAATTGCAAAAGAACTGCAAACCTTACCGGAAACAATTGAAAAAATGGAACCCGACAAAAAAACAGAAATAATTTTAAAATTACTCCCCTATGTTTTACCAAAGATTGAACCCGTTTCAATGAAAACCGGGGAGCGCGGAGGGTGGGAACAATTTGAATAAAAAACGAAATTCTTAATAACAAATAAAAATTAAAATTTATGGCAAAATTTATTGAAATTGACCACTATGAAGGTTTTGAAGCTGGGTATTATAGTAAAAAATTAGTAAAAGTCAGTATTAATATTGAACAAATTCAATATGTTCACAATGACGAAACCGAGGTTAATTGTTATATCAGATTTTCAGACAGGATTATAATTAAAACACCTTATACAACACAGGCATTTTTAAAACTGATACCTCTATGATTTTTATTTTTTACTCAATAATATAAAACAAATGTTTTTTGACTGTTATATATTATCCTTGCGATTTTTCCTTAATCAATACGCGTACGCGCGAGGGATATTTTAATTAATAAATTGAACAGTCTTTTCAAAGTAAAAAGGACAAATCGAAGAAATACGCGCGCCCGCGCGCGAAGGAAACAATCTGAAAACAAGAGGAAAAAGGTTAAAACAACTATCAAATAGATGAAATTAGAAGAGGTTTTTTGTTGGTCATACGCGCGCACGTGAAAAATTAGTAACGATTTTTCCAACATCAATACGCGCGTATGAATATCACTCTATCTATTATTGATTAACTCTTTCTTTATACTCTTTTTGTAATTGTTCTAAGGTTTTACCCTCTTCATTCATTTTACAAACCGGGCAAAAATCAAAATTAATTACTGAAGTAAATTCACAATGTTTACATTTAAAAGACAACCCCTTTTTTGTGATATACTTATTCCAATGCAACAAACTCCTTGAAATTTTTCCAATATTTGAACTCATTATAAAAAAAACGATTAGGGTAATAATTGCCAAAACCCCTGCAATTATTGAAACTGATTGTAAGTCTTCCATAAGAAAAAATTTATTTGGTTAATATTAAAACAAATATAGCGGTTTTAATATAAAACGGTTTATTTTTTTGTGTAATATTGTGTAACCAAATCTAAAATTTATGGATACACAAGTTCTAACAATTGTTTCAGCAATTCTAAGTATTATTATCATTATTGTTTTTTTTGTGTTAGCATACAATATAAGTATGATAAAAAAACTAATTTTTCTAAAGTTTGTACAGGATTTAGAATCTAAACATGGTTTGATTCATACTTGCCCAAAATGTTTGAAAACTTTCGAATTAAATGTAGTAGATAATATTAAAAATCACAAAAATAGATATATTAAAACTTTTAATTATCATTGTCCTCATTGTAAAAGTGTGATTGAATATAATATAATTAATATGAAATGGAAAATTTCTAAAAACCTCGCAATATAAAGGTAATTGCATAAAATTATGGATATGGATTATTATAATATCGTTTTCATTATTGCCGGGATTATACAAGGCATAGTTATTGGATTATTTATTTTATTGTACTTTATAGTAAAATCAATGTCCAAAGAAAACGTAAAACAAACCCGGTTACTAATTGCAATTGCGAACAAACAAGGGGCCCTAACAAAAAATAAATGTCCCCATTGCGAAAAGGAACTCATTATTGATCTTTACAACGAAAATAATATACAAAAATGCTATCATTGTAAAGAACTAATAAATATTGAAAATGACAGAATAGAAAAAAGAAAAATTGTTAGGTTAACTTGTTCAAATTGCTCCAAAGAAATTTTTACTTCTGAAGTTGATGAGGTAATTTGTCCCAACTGTAAAACAGTAAATAAAATTATTGATTAAATACTCTCACACCTCCGCCCCTATTTGTACCCCTATTTGTACCCCAACAAACTAAACCCCCTGCAAAGTATTGATTTTACAGGGGGTTTAGTCATTTAATTGTTGTCCCGTCAGGGGTCGAACCTGAACTCTTCTGATTCAGAGTCAGACGTGTTGCCAGTTACACCACGGGACATTGTGAGTGCAAAAGTAAAAAAGTTTTTTAAACTTTAATTCTTTAATTTTATTTTTATTCTTACACCGTTTTTTGCCACGAACCTTTCAGTCCTACAGTTTTGTTCAAAACCGGCTTTTCGGATGTCGAATCGGCGTCCACACAAAAATATCCTACCCGTTCGAACTGAACTTTATCCAATGGCTTCATGTTTTTGATAAACGGTTCTGCAAACGAGCTTGTGATTTTCAACGAGTCGGGATTCAGATTGCTTCTGAAATCTTCGCCTTCTTCAACATCTTCCGGATTCTCGGGCAAAAACAATTTATCATACAGTCGCGTTTCGATCTCAACAGCATGCCGAACCGAAACCCAATGAATGGTGCCTTTCACCTTGCGGTTGCTGTCGGGCAATCCCGTGCGGGTGTTGGCGTCGTATGTGCAATGCAGTTCTTTTATGCTGCCGTCGGCATTTTTGATCACTTCGTCACAACGGATAATATAAGCGCTTTTCAAACGCACTTCGTTTCCCGGCGATAAACGGAAAAATTTATGTTGTGGCACTTCCATAAAATCGTCCTGATCAATATAAAGTTCTCTCGAAAAAGGAACTTTCCGCAAACCCGTGCTGATATCTTCCGGGTTGTTCACCGCATCCAGCAATTCTTCTCCGTTTTCCGGATAATTGGTCAGGATTAGTTTTATCGGGTTCAGCACAGCCATAACGCGTTGGGCTTTTTTATTCAGATCTTCACGCAAACAATGCTCCAACAACGAAACATCGATCACATTATCGCGCTTTGCTACGCTGATGATCTCGGCAAAATTTTGCAAAGCTTCGGGTGTATAACCCCTGCGACGCAAACCACAAATGGTTGGCATGCGTGGGTCGTCCCAACCATTAACCACGTTTTCCTGCACCAACGATAACAGTTTGCGTTTGCTCATCACCGTGTAGTTGATGTTGAGCCGGGCAAATTCTATTTGCTGCGGAGCATAGATCTCAAGTTCTTTGATGAACCACTCGTACAAGGGCCGGTGAACTTCAAACTCTAAGGTACAAA
>Ga0114951_10003482_pt1 | contig 16237 bp, 12 predicted proteins | sample AM7aDNAmetaG_FD_88677 | JGI IMG/M metagenome (GOLD analysis project Ga0114951, IMG submission 88677) | Freshwater microbial communities from Finland to study Microbial Dark Matter (Phase II) - AM7a DNA metaG | ecosystem: Environmental > Aquatic > Freshwater > Lake | place: Finland: Lake Alinen...
AAACACATTGGCAACATTATCAACATATACCAAGGATATGTCTAATCCGGTTTTATTTCCTACATTTGGAACGGCAAAATTTATATTAAAAAACATAATTTATAATGGGATCGATTTGTCAGATATGGATGTTGAATGTGTAGCTGCTCGAAAAGAAACATACACACACGGAAGTAGAAAACCAGTGGTAACTGCTGGAACTATAAAAGATGACGTATATCGCAGAGATTATACTATAAATAGTTTATTATTTGATTTAACTACGAGTGATATATTGGATTTAACTGGCAGAGGAAAAATTGATATTCATAATGGAATATTAAAAACTACTTCTCCTTCAGATGAAATATTTCAACAAGACAGTTTAAGGATTTTAAGAGGAATTAGATTTGCGGCAAAATATGGATTTACCATAGACGATGAAACGTTAGAAGGAATGAAACGAAATATTGATGAATTGAAACATATTTCAAAAGAAAGAATACGAGATGAAGTTAATAAAATGTTATTAACAGACCATCCCGCCGAAGCATTTGAAATGTTGAAAGACATTGGAGCATTAAAATATATTTCTCCCGATTTACAACAAGCAATTGGAATGGGGCAAAATAAATTTCATTCTGAAGATGTATTTTCGCATTCACTTTCAGTTCTTTCGAAAACAAAACCAAATTTAATAAATAGGTTAATGGCATTATTTCATGATGTTGGTAAAGTTAAAACAAAAACCATTGTCGATGATGCAATTCATTTTTATGAGCATGAACATATTGGTGCAGATATGGCACGTGAAATATTAACTAATTTAAAGTATCCATTGGATATTATAAACCCAGTAGTTATTGGAATTAAAAATCATATGCGACTAAAACGTTCCGGTGAAAAAGGAGAATTAGTTACTGATAAAACACTTAGAAAATTTGTGGTTGATTTGGGGGACCATTTAGAAGCAACATTGGATGTTATGGCGGCAGATAATGCTTCACACGAAGGAAATCATACCAATCCGAACCAAATACCAAATATTTCTAGACGAATTGACGCTTTAAAAAATTCCATTCCTAAAAAAAATGAAAAATTACCAGTTACCGGAAGCGACTTAATGGATTTGGGATTGAAACAAGGTCCACTATTTAAACAATTATTGGATTTGGTTAAAGATAAACAGTTAGAAAATCCAAACACAACAAAAGAAGAATATTTAGAAATGATTAAACAATATCTAAAAAATAATGAATTATGATTAAATTGAAATCCATTTTAACCGAACAATCTTTTTCTGGTAAGACTTTTATATCGATAGATATTCAGTCAGAATATCAGAAGGCATTTGGATTTAGCATTTACGAATATTGTGATTTTTTAAATAATTTAGATTGTAATCGATTGATCTTTTTGTTTAATGGGCCGGATTTGGGATTTCCTGATGAAAATGAATATAAATACTGGTTTATTGAAAATGGGTTAAATGAAGAAGTAATTAATTCGGCCATATGGTATGATAAGGGATATGTGTTTTTTAGATATTGTATGGATAATAGTCTGGATGATGAAGTTATAGCAAATTTTGTAAGATTCATGTATGAGAATAATGTAAATGATTCTAGAGATATGAGTCGTGAGATGTGGGCCAAATATTTACGAGAATATAGAAGAACTGATAAAAAAGAATTATATGAGTTATTAAGAGATAGTGAAGATTGTGTCAATATTCCGGATTTAATGGATTTTTTAAAGCGATGGAATAATATTGTATTAACTGGTGGAGGAGTCGATGAATGTTTAAAAGAAGTAGAAATTGCCTTGCTGGCTTTAAGAAAACCGCATCAGATATATAGTAAATATACATATTAAATATGATTAAATTAAAGACATTATTAAAAGAAATAAAATCTACTTATATTATAGTTGGATGTGTGGATGATGATTTCAATATAATAATGGATAATAACATTGAAAGTCATTTAGACTTACTTGCTAAATATGGTTGGCCATATAATCGTGATAAATATAATTTCAGATATAATGCCAACAATCAAACAATTTACTGGTATCAAGAACCATCGGATGATGTCAAAGAAGAAGTCAAATCTTTAATTAGAAAAAAATTTCCAAATTATTATATTACTAAAAATAAAAGCATACATTCTAATGATAAATTAAATTATCAAAAATTACAAATGAAAGCCCATGGATTATCTGAAATAACCGATGTTGAACGAGAGGAAATGTATCCGGAAGATTCAGATAAATGGGATGATTGGGTTGAATATTTAGATCATTTTGATTATGATTGCCCTCGAATAGAACTTTCTAAATTGAAAACCAGATTTGATTTGGAATATATTGCATATTTCGAACAAAAAATAATAAAATTATACGATAATAAAAAAAGATCAGTATGGTTAGAATATGACAAAGAAAATGAAACATTTGATGTTATTAAAGATATAATGGAATGGATTTATTCTAATGATGCCGAACATATAGTAAATATAAGTGCTGATGATATTTATAATGGACATCTTGAAACTACTCTGAAAGAGTTTAAAGAGAATCCTAGTCCGGTTTATCATTATACCACAGAGGAAAATTGGGAATTGATTAAACAAGATGGAGAATTAGTTGGAAGTAGTGGAACTGGAATAAATAATAGGAATTCACATGGTATATTTACCAGTATAGATCCAGAAGAGTATCAAATTGGAACTTATGGAAATATATGCTTGGAGTTAAATTTACCAGCGTTTAAATCAGAATTAAAAATATCCGATTTAAATTTAGAATATGAACCACAGGTTGCCGAACATTTAGTTAGAGAATATATAGCAAGCACATTAGAAATAGGAGAAATTCCTGATGATTATCATTCTGAAGGTATATCTCCATATACTATTATAGTGGGATATAAGATGCCGCTAAAATTTATTAAACAAATATGATTAAATTAACCGACTTAGTAATAGAAGCCATATATACCGGAATGGTTGGTATTCACGAACTAACATTATTCTACGACTCTGCCGATCCCGAATTAAAACTCGAAGTTGATATGATGTTGGAAAACGGCCATATTGAAAAGGCATGGGAAACTATAATTAACTTTTTAAAAAAAGTTGGAAAATTAACAGTATTAACCGAAGGACACTTCCCGGTCGTGGTTGGCTTTATAACAATGGACGGTCAAATAAAATCCAAAGAAACAACTCAGACTCATAGAGATCTAAATTTTGTTAGAGGTCAATGTTGGCGATATAATCCATCGACTAAAATTGTATATTGGCACGGAGATGAAAGCGAACACGATGAGGTTGACGAAATAAATGTGGCGGATTCATTGTATAAAAAATATGGATATACGGTGGATGATAATATAACTTTAGCTGGTATGGGTTATACTGACAATATAGATAGATTCCGTAAATATAGTGATGATGCTCACGGAATACGTGAAAACTCCGAATATAGAGGAAATCATTCAGCGCCCGATAGAAAAGATGATCCGGTGTATAACCTTACTACGACATATCCTGATATTTACACTTCGCCTGAAGCGTATAGATTTTATGGATATGGGACCGATGAAATGATGGATAGATTAGCAGTGTCTATTTATAGACATATAAAAGACAAGCCAAACCTAAAAATAAGAATTTATCGAGCAGTTCCATTGGTATTAACGTCACAGGAAAAATTAGAAGATTTTGAAAAACAGAAAAAATATATATTAAAGACCGGAAAAATACCAAAATATGTTAAATTTTTTACAGATAAAAGTAAATATTATGATTATTTATGTAAAGAAGAAGAAAAAATAAAAAAGAAAATGACAATTGACGAACCAGAAATTAAAATAAATCCGGGTGACTGGGTAACACCTATAAGGGAATATGCGGTTACTCACGGAAAAACTGAATTTGATAGATATAAAATATTATCCAAAGTTGTTCCGGTAAAAGATTTATATACTGATGGAAATTCAATTTTTGAATGGGGGTATGACCCTTCTTAATATGATTAAATTAAAAAACTTATTAAACGAAAACCGTGGAACAAAATCAGTTGATTATGGATGTTTGATGTGCTATATTAGTGAGAAAGACACTAAAAAAATATTAAAACTTAATAACGATTTTATTGCCGATGATATTTTATATAAAGAAGGAAATGAGTTCGGGCGTGAAACTGAATGTCATATTACAGCAAAATATGGATTTTCTCCGGATTTAACTAAAACAGAAATTAAAACTCTGATTGAAGATATAAGTCAATTTAAAGCAAAACTTAAAAGTATAAGTCAATTTAAGAATAAAGAAAAAGGATTTGATGTTGTTAAATATGATGTGGAATCTGATATTATTAAAAAGTTAAACAAAGCCGCATGTAAATTTCCAAATGAAGATTCACATCCTAAATATCATCCTCATCTTACACTTGCGTATGTTAAACCGGATTCATTCGATGAAAAAGATACAGTAGTAGATATGGAAGTTACCATAGATAAAATAGTATATTCTCCGATCAAAGGAGATAAAATGTATTTTGAATTACCCGAAGAAACAATAAATGAAAATTCGAAATATGAATATCCACTGGCAAAAAAAGATGAATTACATTCATATGAGGGGCAGGAAGGATGGAAAGGTAAAATTGTTTGGATGTCTCCCGATAAATTTTTATCTTTGGCTTCTCCAATGCCGCCCGGAAATGAAAGAATAGAATATAGAATTAAAAATAGGTTGCCGCTGGATTTTTGCGTATTAGAAGTTGATATGAAACATAAAAAAGTAACGGGTCACGAAGGAAGACATAGAGCAACCATATCAAAAAAATTAGGAATAGACAAAATACCAGTTCTTATATTCACCGGAAGTAATTTTGAAAGAGTTCCAAAATGGAACAAAGAAACCCACGATGAAATAGATGCGGCTGAGTTTAAGCCTCAATTAGACGAATCTAAATTATCAACCATAAAAGAAAAAAGAGTTTTATTTTTAACATCGGAAATTACAAAAATAGAGCGGGAAGTAGATAGATTGGATTCTATGGGAGGAATGGAAGGAAAAATACAAGCATTAAATATTAAATTACAACAATATCAGTACGAACTTTCCGGATGGAATAATTATAATACATTAAATGAATATGCGTCTTATAAAGATATTCAATGTTTTTTCACATGATTAAATTGAAATCATTATTAAATGAAGAAAAATTAGCATTTACCCTATATAAATTAGGAAAAATAAAGTTCTCAACTATAAAATTAGATGATTATTCTTTCAATATAGATATGTTTTCTGATACTAATGATAAATTGGGATATATTACCTTGACTTCTAATTTTGATGAATTGGGAGATAAACCACCTAAAATTGGTTATTTATACGTCGATTTTATATCAGTAGAACAAAAAGAAGAAGGATTTGGCTTATTGTTATATCAAGCGGCTTTACAATACTGTTTAAAAAACAGATTTAAGGGAATTGTATCAGGCAAGGACCATCGAATAGGTAGAGCTGAAAAGATATGGAATGGAATCGCAACCGGAGAAGATGAATACTATACATATTCTGACATATCGGCCCTTAAAAAAATCATAATATAATAAATAATTTTTTTTAAAAAACAACTATATATAGGTATGAATGGCAATCCTATTAAATTAAAAGACTCAGAAATAAACGAAATAAAACAGTTACAATCCAATATTCAAACGACATTATTGAAATTGGGGACTTTACAAATTGAAAAAATGGACTTGGATGTAGCATTGGAAAACTACACCAATACATCAAAAAACATTAAAGACGAATGGCGAACTCTTCAACAGACCGAAAAAGAATTATTGAATAAAATTCTAAGTAATTATGGCGAAGGATCTCTTAGTCTTGTGGATGGAACTTTTACACCATCTCCAAAGCCATAAAAATATACAATAAAAATATCTTTTCTAATATTTGATGTATATTTATATTTAATAGTTTCAATATTTAATTGATAATTGAATTTTGGAATTTATTAAAAAAATAATATAAATATAAACGTATGTCAAACATGATTTCTCCCGGTGTTTTTATAAATGAAATAGACCAATCTGGTATAGCCCAAGGGGTTGCCGACATTGGAGCAGTTATTGTTGCCCCCTTCCCACAAGGAGTTGGATTTTACCCAACTACATTTACTGATATTCCTACTTTACAAGCTCAATTCGGAGTTCCTGATGGAACTTTTTATGGTCCTTATACGGCTACTAAATATCTTCAAGAAAAGGGATTTGTTACGGTTTGTCGTGTTGGAGCATTGACCGGATACGTTCAAAAATATCCATTTGTAATTTATGCCGTTAGCGGAGAATGGACTCGGGCAATGGATTGTGGTCTATTATCATCCACTAATTCGACTATAACATTAACTCCTAACGTTATACCAAGTGGTATGTCGTTTATAACTACAGCGGTAAATTATTCTCCCGGTGCTCCGTCCGGAAGTGTAACCGGTTCGATTGAATTGAACGGAGTTTCTTCTAATTTAACACTTGACAGTATAGTTGGAACCGCAGTTATCGGATCAACAAGTCCAAGCGGAAGTTTAATTTATGCTGGACAACAAGCAGCAGGAGAAATAAATGCTACTGTTTTATATACGGGTGCTCTTCAAATTTCATCTGCGTCATATGCTGCTTTAACTGGTTCAGCCGCATCTGCTTCTATTTTAAGTAGTATTTTGTTTGGATCTTCAACCGCACAGGAATTTGCGTTTGATTATAGCGGAGGTCCAAGTAACAATGTAATCGAACCTCCTACTTTTATTACAAATCAAATTATATCGGCTAATTCAAGTGGATCGTATTCTTCGCAAGGTTCATTTAGTGGAAGTGTAATTCCTCCAGTTGGAACTCCTGATATTTATATCATGAGCGGTTCGTTTGTGACTGGATTTGATAATTGTGGAAATTTAAGCCTATATGTTAATGGATATTTGAGTGGCTCGTTTGGATATTTAGATGGAGGATTTTTTCCAAGTTCTGGACTTTATAATACCTGTTCGTTACAATGGATCGGTTCTCCTGTTCAAAAGGTATTAGCAGTTTTAGGAAACACTCAATGGGAAAATGTAAATACTTCAACTCTTCAAGTTCCGGGATTTAATGGTTCTACCTTGAGTAGTTCATATGCTGGAATTTCACTTGCTTCTAAATTTGTAAATTTACCAGCCGATAATTTCGCAGTGGTATTAAGCTCTTCATTGGGAGGTTCTTATGGAACTTATAATTTCTCATTACTTGAAAGTGATCCTCATTATATTACTAATGTGTTTGGAAATTCTGCAACTGCCGGAAATCAATCTACTCATGCGGCAGGAACTAAGATTGAATCTGCTTATCTTTACAATATTTATCCATCTCGAATTGCAGACGTTGTGGCTAATCAAAATAACTGGAAAATATATGGAGCAGTAATGCCTTCTGGTTCAACAGCATATTCCGGAGAACCTTTAAACTTCACCGATACAAATTCATTCAATCCTGTAGCAGGAGATTCTCAATATTCATTGACTAACGCATATACTCCTTGGATTATATCGCAACAAATTGCACCTTGGAATGGTGGAACTCCATATCGATTCAATTTGTTCCAAGTCCAAACGTTGGCAGATGGAACTTATACCAATCAAGCATATAAAATTCAAATTTCAAATGTAAAATTAGCAACTCAAGTAGCCGGTAGTGATTGGGGTTCATTTACATTGACAGTTAGAGCATTTGATGATTCTGATAGACGCCCAGTTATTCTCGAACAATTCAATAATTTAACACTTGATCCTACAAGTCCTAATTATATTGCCAGAATAATCGGGGATCAATATTCATATATAAATTTCAACGGTAAAATAGTAACGTATGGAATTTATGCGAATATAAGTCAATATATCAGAATACAGATGTCAGGTATAAATTATCCAGTAACTGCTGTTCCTTATGGGTTTAGCGCATATTCAACTCCATTAGCTGGTGGAATTGGATATTTCAATCCTACGATGGCATATACTAAAGCATCAGTATATGGATTATTTCCCGGAAAATATCCATCAGGTGTTGATTTTTCTGGTCCTCCATCTGGAGCCGACTCGGAATTGTTAGGATTATATCCAACCGCATCTGTTGGAGTTCCTGCTTATCCTGATAATATTAACTATTTTTATCCTGTTCCGGCTGGTTCTACGGCAGGTCAAAACGTTTTGTTTGCGTTAGACGCAGAATACAGTAAATTCGGTGTTGGAACTGGTTCGTTTATAAGCGCAAGCACTATAATTCCTGCTATTGTTGATCCAGTAAATGAAAGCACAAATGTAAAAATGAGAAACTTTATATTTGGATTTCAGGGTGGATTTGATGGTCAATCTCCTTCTATAGATATTTTCGTAGGTGATAATATTGTATCTGGAAATACACAAGGATTAAATTGTGCTAATAGTAAAACAGCCGGTTCTGTTGCGTATGCTCAATGTGTAGGTGCTCTCAGCAATGCTGATGAATGGGATATTAACTTAATTGTAACTCCCGGTATTATATACTCCTTACATTCGTATGTTACGAATTTAGTGGTAGATATGTGTGAAACTCGTGGTGATGTGTTTTATGTGCTTGATATGTATGAAGACGGTGGAAATCCAGCGACGGGTCAAGTAACTGAAGTTGTTGATTTAGCCGCAGAATTCGATACTAGTTATGCAGGAACATATTATCCGTGGATTAGAATCCTTGATACTAATATAAATCAAATCGTAACCATTCCTCCATCTGTAGTTATGCCAGCGATTTATGCAGCAAATGACAAAGTTTCGGCTGAATGGTATGCTCCTGCTGGTCTGAATCGTGGAGGAATTCCCGACGCAGTTGGAGTTACCGATAGAGTAATCCAAGAAGAAAGAGATGAATTGTATAATGGTAAAGTAAATCCTATCGTATCATTTCCCGGTGAAGGATATGTGGTATGGGGTCAAAAAACACTTCAGAATGCTGCTTCTGCTACAAATAGAATAAATGTTAGAAGATTGTTAATTGACATTAAAAAATTCTTCGCATCAGTTGGTAAATATGTATTGTTCGAACCTAGTAATGCCCAAACGTGGAATAAACTTCTAGCAATCGCAAACCCATACTTGGAAGGAATTCAACAAAGAAATGGACTGTATGCTTTCCAATTAGTAATGGATAGTTCCAATAATACACCTGCACTAGAAGACCAAAATATAATGGTATGTCAATTGTGGATCAAGCCAACTAAAACCGCTGAATTCTTGAAAATTCCTATCACAATTACGACAACCGGTGCTTCATTTCCGACACTCTCTTAAGTGAGCAATTAAAAAACAAATAAACCTCCTATCTTGGAGGTTTATTTTTTGTCAACATTGATGGAATAATAGTAATAATGTATAATTCCTAATATATTTATATTACATATGATATCGAATAAGTATCTACATAATTTACGGGGTTCTCCATTTATAACTGAACTGGATTGGATTAACGAATTTAAATATACAGATTTAAAAAATCCAACTCCATCTAAAGATCCAAACATGGATAAATTTAAAAATATTAAGCCTGTTAAAAAAATAGATTTAAAAAATCCACTAAACAAACAAAAGTTGAAACTTTCTCCTAAAGACAACGGAAATAAACTAAAACTAAATCCTAATTATTCTAATAAAAATAAATTAAAATTGGGATCTGACCTAGGACCAACCGAATTGGATTTTATAAAAATAATAGATGAAGTATGTAAAATGATTATTACGAAAATGAAAGATGCTGCCGGGGTGGAAAATCAAAGTAAACCTACAACCAGCATATCCACTGTTAAAAATAAAGAGGGGGATAATTCATATTCAATTGAAGAAATCATTAAAGAATTAGAAGATGATGAAGAAGCAGGAGGAGGGCGACTCTCAAATAAGCCAGTAGCAAAAACAGAAGAAGAAGCAGGAGGTTGGTTGTTATGGTTTAGAGGACATTATAAAAAATTTAGAACATTTGGACTTGATTTAAATATTTCCAAGAACATTCAAATGTCGGATGGACATTGGAAAATTATAAAATTAAAATGGTCTAATAAAGTTCATAGAAATAGAATTTTAGTTTTATGGTCGGAAGATCCAGAAAAACTTAAAAATTTATCACATACAAGTTCCGAATTAGAAGAAGCAGAAATAAACAAACCAGTCCCAAAAACACAGGGAGAAATTGTATTATTTGAATTCTGGGATGATCAAATAAACAAAAACAGTCCGTCTTATGTTGAACCGTCTGTTAAATTTTTATTAGAAACCGCAAATAGAAATAGTAATTTGATTAAAAGAATTGTGAATTCAAAAGAATTTACAAAGATTGAAAAAGATTATTCAATTCCACTTTACGATTCATTTTTAGCCGGTGTAGAACAAAAATGGATGGAATATAAAGGATTTAAAATAGATCCAGAAAAAGTCAAATTTAAATTTGATCCGGTTAAAAATGTAATACAGTTTGATGATGTAGACGGAGATCCTCAACGATTTAGTTTAGAAGTTATTAGTTCAATTTTAGCCGGTAAAAATCCAAATGATGAAAACCTAAAAGCAACCGGAAAAGATTTTGGACAATTCGTAATAGCATTAAAGAATGCAAATTTTGATGCTTCTCTATTAACTGACCCGGATGCTATACAGAATTATGGAGAAGCAGAAAGTGGCGATGGAAATGTAGAACCAGTTGAAGATGATATATTTAATATTCCAGCTATAAAAGATGCGGTATTAGCATTGACCACACTAGGATATAAAGAGAAAGATGTTAAAATCTGGATGAGACAAGTAGTAAATAACAATGGAACATCTTTAAAATCTGATGAATATGTAGAGAAAGTATTAGCACCTAATAAGAAACCAAATCCTGATCCGTCTACTGAATTATCAACTAATAATATTTCAACTCCAGTTAAAAACGAACCTGTAGAACCGGTAAAATCACCTAATCCCCCACAACCATCAAATATTAAATATTCAAAAACTCAAGATATTTATATTAAAAAATATCCACAATTAAAACCTATAATTGATAAAAAATTACAAAGTGGATATGATAGTGATAAAATAGATAAGTTTCTTATAAATTTTAGAAGACAAGGTAAAAGAAGAAATATTGAAAAATCAACTTCTAAATTAGATACATTAGAAGAATATAATTTATTAAACTTAGTATAATAATTTATTATATTCTTTTGTTTCTTTTCTTTAACTATTATGAGTATATCAGATTTTATTTTGGTCGTCAAGTTATTATAGATGAAACATTGGGTATTTGAGGGATTTTGAAATCCGTCATCTATAAATGATAATAATTTGTTATTTATAACCAATTACATATCAACGAGTTATGCCAAATTTAATTCTTCGAGTTTCTAGTTTTCTGTTATTTTATTGACATTTCTCTAAAAATCGGTATAATATACACAAGATGAATAGAAATTATAAATTATATTTAGATTTGGATGAATGTTTGTGCGATTTTACAAAATCATATTCCAAACTTTCAGGTGGATTGAATATATCACAATATAGTAAAAAATTTGGTGATAAAAAGGCCAGACAGTTATTTTTAGACGCTGGTCTTGATTATTGGGTCAACTTAGACTGGGTTAAGGGAGGTAAAGAATTATATGCAGCAGCAAAAAAGAATTATAGTGACATTCGGATTTTATCTTCTACTGGAACTTCGGATGAAGGATATTCTATGATAGTTGAACAAGGGAAGAAGATGTGGCTTAAAAAACACATCCCAGAGATAATATACGAGAAAATATACATAGTTCGTGGTCGAAGATGGAAGAAGTGCTATGCCAGCAATATATCAATCTTAGTAGATGATATGGAAGATACAATTAAAGAATGGAGAGATGAAGGAGGAATTGGAATATTACACAATTCCAATTATCACGAACTAACCATAGATCAGTTGATCCGAATATCTAAAACTTAAGTGACATATCTACGTTTTATATTATATTTATATAATATGAATGTAGATACAGATACACAAAAACTAATTTCTGAAACGATTTCCAGATTTACCACTGAAAATCTGATTAAAAAAGGATCACGTCCTGAAGAATATGATGTATGTCCTCATTGTAATAAAGAAATATTTGAGAAACATACATACTCAGATGACGGGGGTGATACAATGCGTCATTCCGATTGTGGATATGTTATAGAGTATCCAGAGACAGATTTAAATGAAATACTTCCTTGGCTTCGTCCTTATGTAGAAAAAGAACAACAAAGACGTAGAAAAATAAAACAAGAATCAGCAACCGATGCGTATCCCCAAGACAAAGAAATGATGAATTTAAGCGGGGAAGCAAAATACTCCAAACAACAACCGGGAGGAGAAATGCTATCGACCGGATTAACTGAGTCCGAAGAAGGTGAACAGATAGAAGAATTAGTAATTGACTCTGGGGATTATTCTAAAATGTTCGATGGACAAGTTAGACCTGTAAATATGTCTAATTTACCTCTTAAAATTAAAATTACTAAAATTACTAGAGGAACTGCTGACGCATTTATAATTACTGTTTCCAATGCTTAATCTCCCCATCATAATTCATAATAAATTAAATCCTGAAATATGGGATGAAAATTATAATTTAAATCCTGAAATAAGACTTGATTTAGTTAAAATAGCCGATGATTTTTATAGAAAATCAAAATTTGAGGCTCCTGTCATAGACGTATATTTTATGGGTTCATTGGCTTCTTTTAACTGGAATGTTGAAAGTGATATTGACATTCATATTATCGTCGATATTAAAGCATTACAGATGCCAGAAGAAACTGCGATTAAAATGGTTAAATTAACAAGTTCTCAATGGAACGGGGAACATAATATAGAAATTAAAGGACATAAAGTAGAAATGAATATTCAAGATATGGCGGCAGAAAAACCATATGTCAATGGAATATATTCTATTATTAAAAACCAATGGATAAAAAAACCTTCAAGACAGAATATTAAAGGTATAGATAAATCCCTAATTCAAATAAAATACACCGGCGTTAAAAAATACATAAATAATTCTATTTTATCAGGTAATCAAGAAACTATGAAACGGGCTAAAGATTATCTAGATGCGTTTAGACAATATGGACTTGATACGGATGGAGAATTGAGTGTTGAAAATATTGTATATAAATTACTTCGTAAAAAAGGAATTATCGGAAAACTTAAAAGTTCAATAACTAATCAGTATGATAAAGAATTAAGCATTAACGAAGATGCTGATACAGAATCAAAGACTCCTAATTTTCACATAGAGACAAATGGAAATTCGGTTAAAATATTTCTACACGATGAATGGTTTTGTAATTCATTTAGACTTCAGGAAGGATTTGGACATGGTAATATGAAAGATGGAGAATGGGTGATTAACGCACATAGCGGAGCATTTAGATTAAAATTCAAGAGTCCGGCTATATCATTTCCAACGTTACAAGAATTATTAAATTATCTTGAGAATTGGTATAGTAATACTATAATTAAAGAAACTTATTCTAATAATGCTAAATTTGGAATAGGTGCCATAGGATCAAACGGAGAAGTTAAATTTAAAGAAATTACAAAAGAAAAAATTATAAATCAGTCTCATGGGTATGAAGGTAATCCATATGGAAGACTTAGATTTAGATATGTAGATGGAAATGTTCAATGGAGTAGTGCGGCTCCCCCAGACGAAGAAGATAAGCAACTGGTTGATAGTTATTTAATTAGTCGTGGATACAATGTAACAAAACATACTGCGTGGAATGATTTATTGGAAGTAAATCAGAGAAGTTTAAAACAACGACATCCACCATTTTTTGATATAACTTTTCAGCCATTGAATTCATTAACTCTTGATAATCTTAATGCTTTAAAAGCAAAAGCAATGCGTTCTTATTCATATGGAGTTAAAAAACACGATGAAAATATTATAATACAAGCAATGGCTGAATATGATTTTTTCAATACTGAAATTAAGAAAAGACTTAAATATATAAATGCTCCAATAAATGAGTCATATGACAACTATGATGTGGCCGAAGATTTTATGGAACGTAGAGATAAAGCGTTATGTGGAATGGCGGAAGTTTTAAAAAATCCAAATGGAAAAAAACACGTTCCTTGGAAAACTATATCTGCTTCATTATTAACTAAAGTATGGTATCAATTCGGAAAATATAATAAAATAAACGAAAATGATTTGGATAAAATTGCTGATAACATATTAACTAATATAGCAGGATTAAGAGCAGCAAACGAAATAACAGGTCATAGTACAAATTATCATGTAAGAGAAGAAATATTAGATATATGTGGAATTGAATTTAGTGAGGAAGAATGGGATAATTTAAATTATGATTTAATTGAAACTGAATTTGGAGTTGAGATTTTAAGCGATTATGGAGCAAGACCATTAGAAAGAATATATGAGTTAATATTCAATGCTAAAACTCCAGAGGAAAAATTATATGCATGTGATAAGGCTTTAAACGTAGTTCATCAACGCAATGATTTGGCCGCATTGTTTGTAGAAGGAGGATCTAAAACCTTATTAAAAATAGCGACTCAAGGAGGTTATGATGCGGGATATGAATATAGACAAATGAATAGAGAGTTTAGAGAGAATATTTTAAAAGAAGGAGCCGGACTACATAATGATAAAATAACATCAAAAGTATCGGATGAATTATCAACCAATGATAATAACAATCTAAACAAACTAATAAAACAATCCGGTATAAATATATTATCCGATAAAGAATTATATTTATCATATTTTATAAACGATGAATTGGTAGGCGCATTATTTACTTCTTATGGAGATGATACATTTGGGTTTGATATTATAGTGGATAAACAACATAGACGCCAAGGAATCGGAAAGCAAATGATAAAGGATGCTATATCAGAATATAAAAATAATATTTTAGATATGAATCCCGATGCTAAATTGAAGTTAGAGGTTGTTAATCAGTTGTTGATTTCATACCTCGAAAAACTAGGGTTCAAAATAGATGATAAAATAGGAGAAACAGTTATAATGTCATATGGAAATTCAGTAGATGAAGGAGTCGGCGCAGGTATTCCTGAAAAAGACCCACTACATATTAAAAATCATAGATGGCAAATAGATATGTCAAAAAGAAAAACTCCCTTAATGAAAAAATAATTATATTTCCAAAATATAATTATTTGAATAAAAAGGTTTTCTGGTATATTTATATATAATGAAACATATTAAACAAAACAATTCAACGGTAGTTGAATAACTGAAAGACACCAAAATGCCAGACTTATTGACTAACAATGAAATATTCTACACTCAATTTGAGCCAAAGGTAAAAAATCGTTTTATAATGTATATTGACGGTATCCCTACTTTTACTATTAAAAAAACCGACCGACCCAAATGGAAACAAGACCGCAAAACTATCGACTATATAAATCTTCAGTATTTCTACAAGGGTAAAACCACGTGGGAACAGATTACAGTTGAATTATATGATCCAGTTGTTCCTTCTGCCGCTCAAGCCGCATTTGAATGGTTTAGATTATCTCACGAATCCGTAACCGGACGTGATGGTTACGCTGATTTTTACAAGAAAGACGTTACTCTAGATATTCTTGGACCAGTGGGCGATAAAGTAGAAGAATGGACTTTAAAAGGTGCCTTTCCTGTATCGTTTGATGGCGGCACCTTGGATTGGACTGATACTGGTGAACCATTAAATATTACATTATCGTTAAGCTATGACTTCGCAATTTTACAGTACTGACATTGATATATGATTATGCTATTCTACTAATATTGCTTAATTATATTTCATTTTAATAATCCTTCCTGATATTTATATTATGGAAGGATTTTTTGTTTATGTATAAATGTAAAATATGTGAAAATGTAGAATTTAATAATTTTAATTCATTGGGAATACATATGAGTAGAACTCATAAAATAGATAGTGATACATTCTACGTTGAATATTATCTTAATGGAATATGGCCTTTATGTAAATGTGGATGTAAAACTAAAACAGAATGGTCATATCCGGATAAATCATTTAGACAATATTGTAAAGGACATTATAGTAGAGTTCATAATAATTGGGGTCATAATAAAAAGGCAATAGAAAAGTCATCAGAAACGAG
>Ga0114951_10003484_pt1 | contig 16230 bp, 11 predicted proteins | sample AM7aDNAmetaG_FD_88677 | JGI IMG/M metagenome (GOLD analysis project Ga0114951, IMG submission 88677) | Freshwater microbial communities from Finland to study Microbial Dark Matter (Phase II) - AM7a DNA metaG | ecosystem: Environmental > Aquatic > Freshwater > Lake | place: Finland: Lake Alinen...
AGGGGGTACTTCACTTGATAGAAGTAAAAAAACTCACCAAGTTCTATGGTCCAAATAGAGCGGTGGAAGATGTTTCCTTCACCGTTGAAAAAGGGCAGATTTTAGGTTTGCTGGGTCCGAACGGCGCCGGCAAGACTACGATTATGAGAATTCTCACGGGGTATTTTCAACCGACCTCCGGCTCGGCAACAGTTGCGGGTTTTGATGTAGTCGAAGAAACTATGGAAGTAAAAAAACGCATCGGGTATCTGCAGGAAGTCCTGCCTCTCTATCATGAAATGGTTGTCTCTTCCTATCTGGAATTTGTTGCCGAACTTAAAGGCGTGCCAAAAAACGACCGGAAAAAACAGATCCGCAAAGCCATGGAACTTACAAGAACAAACGATGTTTCCAACAGGATAATCGGCCGGCTCTCCCGCGGCTATAAACAGAGGGTTGGCTTAGCTCAGGCGCTCCTTAACGAGCCCGAGGTTTTGATATTAGACGAACCCACTATCGGCCTGGACCCCAAGCAGATTATTGAGATCCGGGAACTTATAAAAAATATGGCCGGCGAGAGAACGGTTATTCTTTCCAGTCACATTCTGCCCGAGGTTTCCATGACCTGTAATAAAGTTGTTATTATTGATGCCGGTCATATCGTGGCCGAAGATACCCAGGAAGGGCTCCTGCAGAAATCCGAAGGCGGCGACCGGGTCTCTGTTAAACTCAAAGGGAATTTGACGGGGGAAGATATTAAAAAAGAGTTTACCAAAATTAATAATGCCGGAATTGTTTCCGTAAAGAACGAGGGCAGCTCCACCGTCATAGAAGTGGTTCGCGCCGGCAGCATAGATATCCGCGAAGACATATTCAGAACCGCCGTAAAGAATGACTGGGTCATCCTGGAAATGAAGAGCGCGGCTTTGAGCCTGGAACAGGTCTTCTTGAAACTTACAACGAGGGAGGAATAAAATGAACAAGGTCTGGGTTATTGCAAAAAGAGAATTAAAGTCCTATTTTGTTTCGCCCGTGGCGTATGTCGTTATCGGGCTGTTTCTCCTTATTTCCGGTTACTTTTTCTATGTTATCCTGGCCTCTTCCCGGATGGCGGAAGCCCGGGGTATAATCATGAATATGAGTTTTACCTTTATGCTTATGAGCCCCCTTATCACTATGCGCCTGCTTTCCGAGGAAAAAAAGCTGGGGACCATAGAATTTCTCTTTACTTCACCTATTAAGGTCTCGGAAATAGTCGCAGGTAAATACCTGGCGGCTTTAATCCTCTTTTTAGCGATGGTCGTTATTACTTTTCAGTATCCCCTCTATCTTATTCTTTTTGGTAAACCGGATCTCGGTCCTATTTTCACTTCCCTGCTGGGCTTTTTTCTGCTCGGGGGCACCTATCTTGCGGTGGGGCTCTTTGCCTCTTCCCTGAGCGAGAATCAGCTTATTTCCGCTATTGTCGGCATGGTGGTTCTGATATTTCTTTGGGTCATCGGTTGGGCGGGGGATCTTATCGGCGGCGGCGCGGGGAATTTTATCAGCAGCCTTTCGATGATGAACAATCTTGAAAACCTGGGCAAGGGCGTTCTTGATGCCGGAAATATCTTCTATTATATAGCGATGATTTTCTTCTTCCTTTTCATTACGGTAAAGCGTCTTGAATGGAAGAGATGGTAAGGGGGATGATTAAAAAAATGAAAAAAATTATAGAAAACATTAAAGAAGTATTTAAAAAACTTTTTAAGGGCCGGAATCTCAAGCACGGGACCAACGCAGTACTTTTGATTCTTATGGTCCTGGGTATCATCTGGTTTGTTCAGCGCATAATCAACAGTTACCCTTTGCAGTACGATACCACGGCCAATAAACAATACAGCATCTCCGACCAGTCAAAAAAAATAGTTAAAGATCTTAAACAGGATTTGCGGGTAACCGTTTTTGTCAAGAGAAGTGTGCTTTATGAGAAATATATGATCTCCCTGCTTAAGGATCTTGCTAAGGTGAGTTCTAAAGTTAAGACCAAGATTTATGATCTTGATGTGGACACCACCGCCGCCAAGGGCTACAATATTATGGAATACAACACCATGGTTATTGAACTCGGAGATAAAAGAAAGGATATTTATGAAAGGGATATTATAGGGCAGGATCCCCGCCGCCAGCAGCAGGGAGGCGTGGAGTTCAAAGGCGAACAGGCAATAATCAACGCGATTTTGGAAGTGCAGGAGACCGGAAAAAAGATAGTTTATTTTACCGACGGGCATAAAGAGAAAGACTCGGATGATATGAAGACGCCTGCGGGCGCGGCCGTAATCAAACAGACCCTGATCGGCGATAACTATGAAGTAAAAAAGCTTAATATTATAAAAGAAGGTAAAATTCCCGCGGATTGCACAGTGCTTGTGGTAGCCGGGCCCCAGCAGGCCTTCTCCGCCGCCGAAGCGGAGGCTGTAAAAAAATATCTGGAAAACGGAGGCAAGGCGATGCTTTTACTGGAGCCGCTGGTAAATGCCGGCTTCGATTCCGTCCTGGCTAACTGGGAACTAAAAATGGATAATGATTTTGTAGTGGATACCAAGAGCTGCCTTAACCTTGTTATGTATTCCGACCCGGCCTCGCCCATCCCTGAATATGAAACACATGCGATTACGGAGCCTTTAATCAAAAACAATGTTCCTGTCTTCTTTCCTTCGGTCAGGTCTATATCCGAGCTTGAGAAAAAGAAGAACCGAACCATTGTAAAAGAAAAACTATTTATGTCCTCTCCTACGAGCTGGGGTGAAACTGACCTGGCGAGCCTGAAGTCCGGCAAGGTCAGAAAAGATGCTGCTGATCTTCCTGCACCGCTCTGTCTTGGTTATACTGTTAAAGAAATTGTCAAAGCCGGAAAAGAGGTAAAGAAGGATAATAAAAAAGAAACAGACTATGAAACAAAGATAGTTATCATCGGGGACTCTGATTTTATCTCCAATGCGCCCGGAGGCGTGGGTGGCTATCAAGGTGGTACGGAACTTTTCGCTAATTCAATTAACTGGCTTATGGATGAAGGCTTAAAAATTGCTATAAGACCCAAGACTGTTGATATTCGGCCTCTCCTGCTTACCCCGGTACAGGATACGATTGTCTGGGTTATGACAATTTTTGTCACGCCTCTTTTAGTAGTAGGCGCCGGGTTGTTTGTATGGTGGAAGAGAAGAGGAAGATAAAGTATAAAGTGCAATTTACAAGGTACAAGGTGAAAGCAAGAGTTTACATTTAAAGACCATTATAGACTTTGATGAACTTTTAGAGACATTTATCATTTTCTGGAAAGTCTTAGTCTAACTGGAAAAGGGGGTATTTGCATCGTGAGTCCCAAAAAAAAGAGTTTTAAAACTACCTGGATTGTTGCCGGTATATTTATTCTGCTTGCCGCGGTAGCGCTTTATTTAGACAGTGGCGATAAAATAAGCCGGGATAAAATAAAGATCTACAAAATTGAAAAAGACGATATTAAATCTTTTGAGCTGATTAATAATCTTAAAACGGAAACAGTTTCCTGTGAGCGTTCAGGCGCTTCTGATTGGGGGATGCTTAAACCCAGAGCCTATGAGATAGAAAAAAGCGAGGTGGAAGCGGTAGTTACAAATCTTGCCTCCCTGTCTTTGGATCGCAAAATAGAGAAGCCGGGAGCACTTAAAGATTACGGCCTGGAAAAACCTGCGTATGCCGCGGTTTTTGTCCTGAAAAACGGGAAAAAACACACTCTCTTTATCGGGGATAAGAACCCCACAGGCACCTTCTATTACCTGAAAGATAAAGACATAAATGATATTTTTCTCGGCTATAGTTTTTCGTTGGAACCTCTGCTGAAGGGCGTTAAAGATCTTAGAAAAAAATCCTTTTTCGACATAGACACCGGTATGGTTAACCGTGTAGATGTGAAATTTGAGACCAAAGAGTATTCACTCCTTAAGGGAGAGGACAAGAACTGGCTCATTTCGCCCTATACTTTTAAGGGCAGCAAGGACGAAGTAGAAAAACTACTAACTTCCTTGAAAAAAATAAAAGCAACTGACATAATAGAGGATGAAGCGAAAGATCTTAAAAAATACGGGCTCGACCGGCCCCGGCTTTTGGTCACGGTGTTTTTGGATAACGGGAAGAAGATAACGGCGCTTGTAGGAAAAAAACTGGCCGAAAAAGAAGAAACTTACGCCCGGCTCGAAAATTCCATGGTGATATACTCGATAAACGGTGATTTCATCAAAGAAGCCGATAAAACTTATAATGATTACAGGGACAAAAAACTTGTCTGGCTTAAGGAAGCGGAGATTAGTGAAATAGAAATTGTAAACGGTAAAAAGAAATTTACCGCGTTGAAAGATAAAACCGGAGCCTACGCACTTGTTCTCCCTGCCCGGCCGGCCGGCGATAAAAGCAAAGTCAGCAAAGAAAAAAAAGGTGAAGAAGTATTAAAGAAGCTTATTAATCAGCTGCTGGAACTAAAAGCCGAAGAGTTTACAGATGATTCCGGAAAAAAACTGGAAAAATATGGTCTAAAAAACTCCGTGCAGAGTGTTGCTCTTTACAACAGGGAGAACAATGAAAGGGTGCTTAAATTCAAACTTTTCCTCGGCGAAGAGACAAAAACCGGGATTTTTGCTAATATAAACATTTCAGATTCGGTCTTTGTTATAAGTAAGGCTGTTGTAGATTCCCTGAAGGAAATTGAGAAAGCCGCAGAAGCTAAGTAAACAAGCGGTTTTCGGGAGAAAACATGAAAAAAGCACTTCTAGTGTTTTTGTTTGCGGTACTTTTCTTGGTGGGCTGTGCCTCAGAAAAGTCTGCTATAAGAGACACCAAGGTCAATAATGAAATCCAGGCATTGATAGGCGCGGCCAGGACGGCGATTGTTGAGGCCCGGTCAGCTGGAGCAGAGAAGTACGCTAAAGAGTTTCTCGAATCAGCGGAGTCCAAACTCATAGTTGCCGAAGAAGCTCTGAAGAAAGATGAAAATGAAGTAGCTCTGAATTTTGCAAAAAAAGCCAAAGAAGAAGCCATGACAGCCAAAAACAAAGCGTTGGCCGGTGCCATGCTGGAAAAAGCAGGAGCCGCTATTAAAGCTGCGGCCGCAGCCGGCGCGGAAAATTCCGCTCCGGAACTTTATAATCGGGCGGAAAAATATTTACTCGCCGGGCAGAAAAAAAACATTGAAAAAGATTATACAGGTGCTTATGAGGCGGCAAAAATAGCTTACGAGAGCGGCTCCGAAGCCCTGAGATTATCTGAACTGGTTAAAAAAAATAAAGATTTACTTGAGCAGGCAAAAGCCGATATTGCTGAAGCAGAGAAAGCAGGCGCCGGAAAAGCCGCCCCGGAACTTTTAGCTTCGGCGAAAGAAAATATGAACAAGGCCCTTGCCGCTTTTTCTGAAAAAGATTATGTCAGTTCTATTGACTCTGCGGGTAAGGCCTCTGATGATGCCAAAGCCGCAAAATCGGCGTGTCTCGCTGCCGCCTCGGTTAAGGCCGCTGCACTGGCGACTAAATATACCGTAATAAAAGGCGATAACCTCTGGAATATCTCTAAAAGTCCCCTGGTATTTTCTGACCCTTTCCTCTGGCCACTCCTTTATAAAAATAATAGAGATAAGATAAAAGATCCGGATTTAATCTATCCGGAACAGCAATTTGAGTTACCGGTAAAGCCGGTTGAATTACAAAAGTAAAAAAGAAGAAACGGCACGCTAAATAAGTAAAGTTGTAAATCCCGGGACCCGGTTTAATCTTACCGGGTCTTGTTGCTTAGCCCCCCGCGGAAAACAAAGGAAAGAAGATGAGAGAACTTCTACTTAAGAACTGCAGGATATTTTCACCAAAACCGCTGCCCGGCTTTAATGATATTCTTATAAAAAAAGGAAAAATAGCACGGATAGGCCAAAAAATAAAAGAAAAAAATATCCCTCTTCTTGATTGCCGGGGAAGGCGGGTCGTTCCCGGCTTTATTGATGTTCATCTGCAGGGCGCAGGCGGTTTTGATTTTCTGACGGGAGACAGGCCCGGTATAGAAAAACTGGCCTATTCGGCTCTCTCTTCAGGCACCACCTCTTTTCTTGCCACTACCGAAGTTGTAAAGGACGGCAAAGAAGAACACCTTAAACGGCTTCGGGATTATATACAAGACCGTGATTTCTTGTATGCAAAGCCTTTGGGTATCCATCTGGAAGGACCGTTTATCAATTATCAGAAAAAAGGTATGCTAAATCCCGGGGTAATAACAAAGCCCGGGCTAAAATATTGCAGAGAAATAATAAAAGATACGGGTGCCACTCTCAAAATGATGACGCTTGCTCCGGAACTTAAAGGGAGTATCTCTATCATCCGGGAGCTTAAGCGTAAAGGCGTTCTCGTTGCGCTGGGGCACACCCTGGCCGGCTATGAAGAGGCAAAAGCAGGAATAAATGCGGGTATAAGCCAGGTCTGCCATCTCTTTAACGCTATGACCCCGCTCGATCACAAAAAGCCCGGGGCCTTTTTTGCGGCGCTAGAGGCAAATAAAGTTACCGTCCAGCTTATCTGCGACGGTGTCCATATTCATCCCGCCGTGCTGAGAATGGCTTACCGGCTTTTTGGGGTAGAACGCATCTGTATTATTACCGATGGCCTGGCCAATCTCGGCCTGCCTGACGGGGAATATACTTACGGGGACCGCAAATATAAAAGTATAAACGGGACCTGTTATTATAAGGATGGGACGCTTATAGGCACCGCGCTTCCCATAAATAAGGCCGCAAAAAGATTTCAGGCCTTCACCGGGGCTTCCTTTGAAGAAACTATCAGGATGCTGAGCACCGTTCCTGCCAAATCCATAGGAGCCCTGAACAAAGGTGAATTAAAATGCGGTAAAGACGCGGATCTAGCCGTAATAGATAAAGATTTTAATGTATATGCCGCAGTTGCAGGCGGTATCGCGGGATATGTGACAAAAAAGTAAGGGTAGTGTCAAACGGCACATGAAAAAATGAAGAATTTTGGTAAGGAATTATTTTCTGCTTTAATTTGTTTAATCAGTCCACCTACGGTGAGATCTCGCCTTAAGGCGGACAATCGGAAATTTTGAGCGAAGTAGCGAAATCCGCCAACGCTTTGGGGCGGAAGTAATTAGTTACCGGGAGAGATTATGAAAATTAAAAAAGTTTTGCTTGATACGGATATCGGAGATGATATTGACGACGCACTGGCTCTGGGTTATCTGGGAAAAAGCAGTGACATATTTTTGCTTGGAGTTTCTACCGTATTTTTAAAAACCCGGGAAAGAGCTGAGCTGGGCGCAGCGGAGTTACAGGTGCTCGGAAAATTTAACCTTCCGATAGTTGCAGGCGCCGGCCGGCCGCTAAAAATTGAAAATGCACTGTATAAGAAAAAATTGCAGGAGCACAAACCCCGGCAATTTGAAATACTCTCAAAAATTAAGCCCCTGATAAAACCTTATCCTATGGATGTTGTAGAATTCCTGAAAAATAACATAGAAGCGCACAGCGGCGAGGTGACGCTTTTGACCATAGGACCGCTCACCAATATCGGCCTTTTATTTAGAAAATATCCAAAAATAGCAGAGAAACTCAAAGAAATAGTTATTATGGGTGGCGTAATTACGCCGTCTTTTCCGGAATGGAATATTCTCTGCGATCCGGAAGCTGCCGCCATTGTCTTCAATGCCGGCGCGCCCATAAGAATGATCGGCCTGGATGTAACCCTAAAATGCCTTCTTCCTGAGGCCCAAATCAGAAGGTTTGAGAAATCAGGCCGGGAACTTCCGGTATTGCTCGGGAAACTTATCCGCCTTTGGCAAAAACAGCTTGCGGGAGTTTCGGGAAACAGTAAAGCCCACTCGCCTATTCTCCATGATCCGCTGGCGGCAATGGCCCTGAATACGCCGGACCTCCTGGAATATCGGCCCTGTAAAATAGCCGTTGAAACTGGGGGGAAATATACAAGAGGGGTCACTCTGCCGATTTCTAATTGCTGGAAACGGGGTAAAAACGGAGTCGAGATAGTATTAAATCCCAAAGAAAAGCCAAATGCGCTCGTAGCTGTCAGAGTAAATGCAGAGCTGGCCGTAAAAACCTTCACCGAAAGGATACTGTCTTAAACTCTTTTTAATACTTTTTCAGATATAATTCTGATAATTTTACCGGCCTTTTGAGATCAAATGGCGAGGTAACAGGCTGTCCACCGTTCGATAATCAAACGGTGAGATCTCGACCTAATAAGGCGGACTTAATGACCATTATTTTAGGTTTTCAGTAGCCTGTTAGAGGAAAGAATGCTCACTATATATTTCAGCCCTTTTGGCAATAAAAACGGAAAAACTCCTTCCGAGGATATAATTTCCGGTATTGCAAAGCCCGGGAAAAGTATTCTTTATATTTCCCCCTCCGGCCGGAAAGCTGAGGCGACGGGAAAAAGTTTCTTTGCTGAAAATGAAAAACGGGATTTTTATTCTCTGGACCGTTTCATAGAGAAAGTACTTAAAGACAAAAAAAGCCCTGTGCCCGCAGGATATCTGGACGATAAATTAAAATTTATAATTGTGCAGGAGATACTTTCTTCTAATGCAAAATACGCCGGCTTATTTAACCGGTCTTTAGGTACTATAGGCGTACTTACCGAACTTATCTCCGATTTCAAATATTACGGCTACGGTAATGATACCGCAAAACTTAAGAGCCGGCTTGCGGAAACGCTGGGGACTTATGACCGGGTTTACGAGCGGGCAATTTTTGCGGTTGAGATTTTTGAGAAGTATCAGGAGAAAATAAGAGAACTTAATTTTGCCGATGATATTGACCGGCTGAAAACGGCGGCGGAAGCGTTACCCGGGGCTAAAATGCATTATGATTATCTGGTCCTCGACGGTTTTTTTGATGTACCTGAAGCCCAGAAGAGTATCTTCACCGGGATTATCAAGATATGCACTCATACTCTTGTAATTCATTACGGTGCCGAAAACATAGCGGATTTAAAAGATGTAAAAAGCGATTTCCTTGAGCATGTACAAAGTTTGGGTAAATGTGCTATAAAAATGAGGCGGTCTGAAGAAAAGCTAAGGCTGCCCGGGGCCTGTCTGATACATAAAGCTGATTCGGTTGACGAGGAAGTTAAAGAAATTGCCTGCAAAATACTGGAAATAAAACAAAAGGACCCGGTGTGCAAATATCCGGAGATAGCCGTAACTTTTCCTTCTATGTTTACCTATATGCCTTACATAAAAAGAATCTTCCCGAAATACGGAATTCCGTTTTCAACATCTGTGGAGATGCCTTATTTTAGCCTGCCCGGGATAATTCCCGTAATGCTTCTTCTGCGCTGTTTGCTTGAGGATTTCCCCCGCAGAACTGTTGTAGATATTACCTCTTCTTTGAATTTTCTGGCCTTCTCAAAGGAAGGGCGCGCGCTTATTTCTTCAGCTTCCAGAAAAGCCGGGATAGTGGGGGGGCTTCTCCAATGGTCGGAGCTTGAGGAGAGACTGTCAAACGAAGAACCAGTTTATAGTGAGACGCATACCGGAAGCATTCAAAAGCTAAAGAAAGATCTTCACCTGTTATTTGCCGCTATGGAAAAACTGAATAAATCTATGCCTTTGATAGAGTTTGTCGTGCTTATCAGAAAGACGCTTAAAACACTCGACTATACAATAAAAAATGAAGCTTTAAGCCAGGCGTTTTCGAGGTTGCTGGCCGGCATGGAAACCCTGCTTAAGGTTTTTAACGGCCATTCCAATTCGCCGGCAGAAAATGCCCGTCTTTTTATTAATATACTCTCCCGGGCTGCTTTCAGGGAGGAAGAAGAAAGCGCTGAGGCTGTTCAGGTTTTGGGCATAATGGATACCCGCGGTTTATATTTCCGGCACTTATTTTTTGGCGGTTTAGCCGACGGTGATTACCCCGTAAGACCCAAACAGGAATTGATTATTCCCGATAAAATCAGAAAGGAACTCGGGTTGGTCCATTTTCAGAGGAAAATAGAACTTCAAAAACTTCATTTTTACAGGCTCCTGCAGGCACCGGAAGAGGAAGTCTACCTTTCGTATCCGGCCCAAAAAAATGAGAAGCTGGTCCTTATGTCAAATTTTCTGCCGGAGACAACCGCTGCAAAAAACCGGAGTGCGGCGCACCCGCCGACAAAAGAAGAGGAACAGCAGGCCGCAGGCCGCCTTCTTGGAGTTCCGGCGGTTTCTTTTAATAACATAGAGTTTGCGGACAAAAAAAAGGCGGCGGCTTATATTAATGCCCTGTTTTCGGGCCGGTCTGAAATTAGTGTCACGGCTATTGACCGCTACCTTGATTGCCCGTTTATGTTCTATCTCGAAAAAATATTACGCCTGGAAATTTTAGAAGAACCAAAATTTGAGATTGAGAGCGCACATATCGGGACCATTTTGCATAATGTTATGGAAGGCGGTTTCAGCCCGGGGAAAAAGAATAACGCGGCGCTTAAGACCAGGCTTGAAGCCTCCATACAAAAAGAACTCGCAAAAACCACGCTGCATATTTTCTGGAAAGAGCACATCGCCCGCCGGATGGAAATATTGCTGACCGGTATTTTGAAAGAAGAACTCGAACTTTTTAAAGTTTATCCCGCGGTCTACTGCCTGGAGAAAAAAGGGCGTTTTAATATTCTGGACGGGAAAGCCGTTGTTAAGGGGCGGATTGATCGTGTCGATTGCGATGACCGGAGGTTTATGGTGCTTGATTATAAGTCCGGGAGCGGTGCGCGCGGCTATTTTGACAGGACAAGAAAAGGAGAGAGCATACAGCTCCCTCTTTATGCAAGGATGATTGCTGCCGAAAGGCCGGACTTGAAGGTTGGCGGGTTTTGTGTCTATGACCTGAAAGAAGGACGGGCGCGGGTAGTTAAAGAAGATAAGGTTTCGGAACTCTATGAGAACGCTCTGCTCACTGCAGGAAATGCAGTTACTTCAATTTTTAACGGCGATTTTCCTAAAAAAGCCGAGAAGGGCGGAGGCAGCTGCTGGGGCTGTTCTTATGCTGCCCTCTGTAAACCCTGAAACCGGAATTACCTGCGGATTGCGTAAGGCTCCGTTGCTTCAAACAAAGGCAGAGTCTTGCCCTTTACGGATTTGTTTGAGAAAAATACAAGTTCTCCATAGCGCGCAATGAGCTGCCGGCTACCGAGTTCTTTGTATTCCGCCAGATAAGTAAGGACAAAAACCTGCTCTTTTCCCTCAAGTATATTAATCATCTCCTCTTTTTTGGTAATAGCATATGCGGAAGACCGGTCTGTATAAAAGATAAAAGGCAGCTGCAGCGCGAAATACTCTTCTGTTTTATAGGTTAATACCCGGGTCCCCTCCGGAACCGTTGCTTTTACAAAAGGTGCCAGGGCTTTTATATCGGCGTTCCGGTTCCAATCCAGCCGCACGGGCGTAAAGAGAATGATTACCGAAAGGATGAATCCCAGGGCAAAAAAAGAATAGAGTGTAAGTTTTTTGGTCTTTTCCTTCTTCAGCAGGTACTCATTTGCAAAGAGGGATCCCATTATGGCAAAAGCAGGAAAAACCGGCATAATATACCAGATTTTTCTGGCATTGGCCAGAGAGAGGAGGCAAAGCGTTATCAGCACATGTGAAACAAGAAGTATCGAGCCATTATCTTTCTCTTTAACCCATTTTTTAACCATCAAGCCAAAGCCGGCCAGGGCCAAAAATACCCAGGGCTGATAAAAGCGGAAGAGCTCTATAAAGTAAGTGGCGTAACTCCGCAGGTTTTGTTTGCCGGCTTCTTCTTTTAGAGCGCGGTCGAAGATGATGTAGCCGAAATGTGTCTTGAAGAAAGCCGGGCCGCTAACTTTATAACTGTAATAGTACCAGAGAGCAGGAAGCAAAAGAGCGATATAGCTTCCTATTGTCAGCCGCAAGGAGAAGCCGGCGTGGAATTTTTTATTAAAAAAAACATAACTAAAGGCGGTCAGCAGCGGGAAGAGTCCCAATAGATTTTTGGTGAGGATGGCGGTGCCGGTTGCAAGGCCGAAGAAAATTAAATAGGAGACCTGCTTCTCCGGTTTGTCTTCGGGTTCTTTTACCGCTTTAGCAAAGAAAAAAAGCGCAAGCAGCACAAAGAAAGTAAGCGTGACATCCAGCATCGCGTGTCTTGCGTATTTTGTAAAAATCTGGGTGGTCAGGAGAATTACCGAAGAAAAAATGCCGGTCCAGTGCCCGTATAAAAGCCGGCCCAGAAAATAGACAAGCATTATCGTGAGTAAACCAAAGAAAGCGGAGTGGAAACGGGCTGTAAACTCCGAGATGCCGAAAGTTTTATACATTAAGGCCATGGACCATAGGCAGACCGGGTCGTTTTCGTGCATCGGCCGGCCTTCATAGTGCATCGTCAGCCAGTCGCCGGTTTTAACAATCTCTTTTGCCTGCTGGGCGTAATAGCAGTCGTCCAGAGAGGCCAGGCCTCCTTGCCCCAGTTTGGCAAATAAAATTACTGCCGCAAAAAGTGAGATTATGGCGAGTTGCAATTTTTCGCTCTTTAGCATTATGGAAACTACTTTAGGACATACTTTTTAAGTTTTGCGAATTTATCAAAGGGTTTTTTATCCGTAGAAACTCTGCCGTAGGTGGAAACTATCTTTGCTTCCTCCGGCGTTGGCTGAAGGAGATAACTGGTCGGGGTAAACTGTTCAAGGATATGGCCTTTCTTTTTGAGCGCATCAAGGTTCTTTACTACTCTTACATAAGAAAGCGGTGCCTTTGAGGCCAGGCGGTAGGTCCAACCCATAGCAAAACAGGGCATATCAATTCTTGCGGTAAAGATATGGGGAAACACGCTTTTAACCGTCTTATATATGGTAGCATAGGACTCCGGGAAGAGAACATAGTTATCGGTATGTATGGAAAGTATCCCATCCTTGTTCATTCTGCCGGCGCAGATTTCGTAGAATTCTTTTGTGTAAAGCATTTTTGACGGTCCGTGTGGTTCGGTCAGGTCTATTATCATTACATCGAACTTCTCTTTTGTGTCTTCAAGATACTGCCTGGCATCCTGATAGACTATCTCTATTCTCTTATCTTTAACAACCTTCTGAATGACCGGATAGTACTTAATACAAAAATCCACAACGCCTTTATCTATTTCAACCATAAGGATGCGTTCTAGCCCTTTAAACTTAATCGCTTCTTCAAGAGAGAAACAGTCACCGCCGCCTACTATACAAATGGATTTTGCCTGTTTATGCGCTAAAACCGGAGCTGAGACCAGGTACTGGTGGTAGCGGTTTTCGTCCCTTTCCGAGATCTGAATCTTGCCGTCTAAAAATAAGAGGGTCCCAAAGGTTTTATTTTTAAATAACTGCATCGACTGAAAAGGAGTTTTGCCTTTCCAGAGGGCTTTGCCTTTGTAAGTGTGCCCGAATTCATCTGTGGTCCATTCCTGTTTTATCTGCATAATAGCTCCTTGAAAATTATATTAACAACTAAAGGATTATACATTCAAAGCAGAAGAACTTCAACAGGATTATATATTGTTGTTGGTTTTCGTACCGTTCTATTGAGTTATGATTATTGTTTGGGAAAATACAAAAAAATACAGTAAAATATGTATGTAAATTCATATTGCGGGCGTGTAAGCGCCGGGATAGGCATAAAGTCAAAACAGGTCAGGGATTATGGCGGAAGAAACAATAGAACAAAAAGAAGATTTGCCAAAAAAACTTTTATCTAACATGCTTTTTGATATTGGTTATGTGAATGTTTTTATTGCTCTTTCTAGCGGTGTTTTTATGACCGGCCTGCTTCTTTTATTCGGGGCCAATAATTCCCAGATCGGTCTTATTACTTCTATTCCGCTTTTTGCGCAGATAGTCGCCCCGGTCTTCTCCTTCTATATAGATAGATCAAAAGAAAGACGCAGGCTCTGCTTAAAAACCATATTTCCCATCAGGATACTCTGGATAATTATAGCCACTCTACCCGTTCTGGTCTATTACAAACTCCTTCCTATTCCGTTAACTGTAATGACGATTATAATAGGTTTGATTGCCTTTCTGGGTGTTTACTCTGGTACTGTCTGGATGTCCTGGATGGCCGACCTGATTCCGGAAAAACACCGGGGTTTTGTTTTTGGCAGGCGGATGATGATAGGCGGTCTGGTTCTGGCCCTCGTTGGCTTTGCCGGTGGGCGGTACCTGGATTTCTGGAAGGATAATCAATATTTTGGCTTTTCAAGCATGCTGGGCGTGGCTTCGATATGCGGGCTCATTTCTTTTGTCTATCTGTCACGGTTCCCTGAGGTGCCTAACCAGCACAGCGGCGGCGGTGATTTTTCCTTTATGACCATACCAAACAAATTCCTTGAGATAGCCAAGAATAAGAATTTCTTGAACCTGGTCTTCTATAACGCTTCTATCGGCTTTGCAACCTCTCTTATCGGGGTCTATGTAACCGTTTTTATGCTGAAAGAGATGAAATTAAGTTATACCTTTTTAAGTATCATGGTCATAGCTCACAGTTTAACCTATCTTTCCCTGGCAGAATTCTGGGGCAAACTTATTGACAAATACGGCTGTAAGCCCATACTTATAGTCTGCACCCGGGCGATGATAATTTTCCCTCTGATTGTTATTTATGCCGTTCACAACAAATGGATCCTTATTCCGATGAATGTTGTGGCGGGTATTTTCTGGTGCGGGCTCGAGCTTTCCCAGTTTAACGCCATACTGAAACTTTCACCCAAGCAGGACCGCGCGATGTACATCGGTTTTAATACTATGGTCACGAGTATTGCCTGTGCCGTGGCCCCGATAATCGGCGGGTTTATGATAGATGAAATAGGTGCCGCAAAATTTAACCTTCTTTTTATAGGCTGGGGCGGTTTTCAGATACTGTTTTTTATCGGCGGCGTGCTAAGATATATACCGACGCTGTTTTTAAAAAGCATTGTGGAGCCCAAGGAAGAGAAGATAGAAGAAGTCGTCCGGGTTATAAGGACGACAATCGGAACCGGCTTCATAGATGGTATGGGAGTACTGATAAATTATATGATAATTCCGGTGCAGACCGCGCGGCATTTAATAGAACACCTGATAGACCATAAGCATGTACACAAAACCGATAAAAAGGATGCAGAGCATTAAAAATCAGGATTTTAAAAAGCAACTAAAATCAGCTGAATTGCTGACTGAATGGCGAAATATGCTTAGTGGAGCGGTAATCTGTTTTTAAAAGTTCCGAAAATTAGTGATGACTATTTCTTCATATTTGTCGCTAGCGAAGAGGCGTAAATGAAAAGAAAATTTATTCCCGTAAAATTCCCGAATAAGGATTTTCAGCTTGTTGTAAGGAAAAACGCATATTTCTCTCCCTCCGGACAGCTGCATTCTCAATTCCGGGAGATAGAAATCCATTATTTTACGGAGGGGAAAGGAACTTACCTGATAAATAATAAATTATATGATGTGGCCGGCGGCTCGTTGCTAATTATTCACAGAAATGAGCTCCATAATATTGTCAGTGTGGGAAAAAGTTACCCGTTAAAATTCTACAGTATTTATTTTACCGCAAAGACTTTTGATAATTTTAAAGATTTTAAACCGTATTTGCTGAAAAATATCTTCAGATGCCGGCCTGATTTTGTGCACGTTTTAAATATGAAAGAAAACAAGGCATTCGAGATAGACTATCTTGTTCGGTCAATGTTTGGAGATTATGAAAAAAAAGAACAGGCCTGGAAGGAAGCTTTGATAGTCCAGCTTGTCAGGCTTGTTATTTTGGCCAATCGAGCCATGTCGCAAAATCCTGCTAAAGAAAATAAGCTTAGAAAGAAAGAAGATATGCAGAAAGTATTGGACTATATTGAAAAAAATATTTTAAAAGAATTATTTGTCGAGAATATTGCTTCGGAGGTTGGCCTCTCGCCGAACTATTTGAGTTTTAAATTCAAGAGAGCATTGGGTATGAATTTAAAGAATTATATCAATGCGAGAAAAATAAATGAAGCAAAGAAGATTCTGGAAAGGACTCCTCCGGAAAAAATCATCTCTATTGCTTACAGTCTTAGTTTTAAGGATCTTAGTCATTTTAACCATACCTTTAAAAAATTTGCGGGGTTAAGCCCTTCTTCATACAGAAAACTTGTTTTGAACGCATGATTAGCTTTCGTTGAATTAGACAACTATATCAAAGAATTATACCAAGTATATAAAATGCGGTATGTTATACTCCTTTTAGCGTAAGCTCAAC
>Ga0114951_10003486_pt1 | contig 16221 bp, 8 predicted proteins | sample AM7aDNAmetaG_FD_88677 | JGI IMG/M metagenome (GOLD analysis project Ga0114951, IMG submission 88677) | Freshwater microbial communities from Finland to study Microbial Dark Matter (Phase II) - AM7a DNA metaG | ecosystem: Environmental > Aquatic > Freshwater > Lake | place: Finland: Lake Alinen...
CAGCCGGATATATTGCTTTGCAGGATCCTACGTGGAAAGGTTCGTACAGTTTAATTCAATATGATAAGAAATATTGGCTCTCCTATTTGGGTGGCGCTCTAAAGGGTTATGAAACAGATCCTCTATCTGTGGGTATTGCCTGGACGAGTGATCCATCGAAGCCGGGGGAATGGATCAGACTGGATGCACCGGTGCTGACCAAGGATCAGCCGGATTGCCGATACTGGGAAAAACTGACCCAGTATAAAAGCAATGTCCTTTACGATAAATCGGAGACTATCGGATGGCCGTTTATCATGTATTATAACGGAAAAACCGAAAGTGGATACGAACGCATCGGTATGGCGGTATCCAATGATATGCGAAACTGGATCCGGTATGGTAAAGACCCGGTTATAGATAATGGCAGCGGGATTTCCGGAGATCCCCATATTGTAAAGATCGGGGATGTTTGGGTTATGTTTTATTTCGGAGCTTTTTGGAAACCAAAGGCATTCGACACTTTTGCCTGTTCCTATGACCTGGTTAACTGGACGAAATGGCAAGGGGAGAATCTGGTTGAACCATCAGTATCCTGGGATGAGGAATTTGCACATAAACCCTGGGTAGTATGTAATAATGGTGTGGTATATCATTTTTACTGTGCTGTAGGTAAGCAGGGAAGAGTAATCGGGCTGGCTACGTCGAAAGACATGAGGAATTAGGCAGTTGGCTGTAGGCAGTAGGCGGTAAGCGGGGGGCAAATCAATAAAATAGTATATCAAGTTGATAATAAAGTGATTTATTTTCGCTTCGCTAAGGGATAGTTTTAGGTTGTTGAATTCTATGGAAACTAAACAAGTAAAACTTTGACCTATGAAGCAAAAACTACTTTTTGTATTGTTGGCGATGTTTTTTGCCGGAACCCTTTTCGGCCAAACTCGCCAGTTGACTGGTAAGGTGACCTCTGCGGCTGACAATCAGCCGATCCCGGGAGCCACCGTTATGATAAAGGGAACACAAACCGGTGTGACAACCGGAACCGATGGCAAATTTATTTTATCATTAAAGACCCCGGGCGGCACTCTCGAGGTTTCATCGGTTGGTTTCGTAAAACTTGATATCCCTATAACGGCTTCGAATAACTATAATATCAGCCTGGTTGCTGATGTTAAGAATATTGATGAAGTTGTGGTAACTGCTCTCGGTATTACCAGGGCAAAAAAGACCCTCGGTTACGCAGTACAGGACATCAATTCCACAGAATTGGTTGAAGCCAAGGATAATAATATTGTTAACACTCTTTCGGGCAAGATTGCCGGGGTACAAGTTACAAGCGGCGGAAGTACCGTTGGTGCATCCTCCAGGATTGTAATCAGGGGAAATAAATCCTTTGCCGGTAACGAACCTTTGTTTGTTATCGATGGTACTCCGATTTTCAATAACACCACAAACCTTGATGGCGGTGGCGGAATCGACTGGGGAAACACTGCATCGGATATTGATCCTAACAACATCGAATCCATGACCGTCCTGAAAGGTGCAAACGCTGCAGCTTTGTATGGTAGCAGGGCAACAAACGGTGTAATTCTGATCACTACGAAAAAAGGCAAGGACAGCCGTAAACTGGGCGTGGATTTTACCACCTCCATGACTTTTGATAAAGTGGCTTATCTGCCAAAATTCCAGAATGAATATGGTGGCGGCTGGAACGGAGAAGAATATATCTGGAAACGCGATCATCCCGAAATGACTTATCAGGATTATTCAAAAACCTACGGGTATAACTGGGTTGATGGTGGTGGCGGCGGCGTTAACGATAGCTGGCCGATCAACTGGGGCCCAAGGCTTGATGCAGGCCTTATGCTGGATCAATGGTCGACAGGACCCAATAGTCCATGGATTTCACGGCCGAACAATTACAAGGACTTTTTTCAAACCGGTGTAAACTCGGAAAACAGCCTGGCTGTTTCAGCAAACGGCGAAAAAGCAACCGGCCGTTTAGCATTTACCAACTTGAATACCAAAGGGATCATCGATTATACCGATCAGGCCCAGCAAACATTGAATGGCAGCTTTACTTTGAGGCCAACCGATCGTTTGACAGCAGTAACCAACATCACTTATCTTAAGAAAGGCAGTAACAATATTCCGAACAACGGTTACTCGGGTATCGGAGTGGATTATGCCTGGATGCAGAGGGATTTTGATGTGAATTATGCTAAACAGCTTTTCAAGGATAAAGGTAATTCAGGGTATATTTTCCCGGATGGGGACAACCCATATTACAACCTGAGAAACCTTACCGGGTTCAACAGGGACAGGGTTTTTGGAAACTCAAGCGTAGATTATAAAATCACCAACTGGCTATCAGTAATGGGTAGGGTAGGTATCGATTTTTATAATGAATACAGGAAAGATATCACTCAGTCAGGCACGCAGGGCAATATCAGCCGGAAACGCGGCGGCCAGTTTAACCAGACCCAATTCTATTTTAATGAGACTAATGCCGACCTGATGTTGAAGTTTGATAAAACTTTTGGGGATATCAGGATCGATGGATTGTTGGGAGCTAACTACCGTAATGTGCTGGCAAAATCCATGTATATGGCAGCCAGCGATTTAACAGTCCCGGATTTATATACAATCGGTAATGTTAAAGGAAATCCAAGTGTAAGCATGAGCACGAATGAGAAGGAAACAAACAGTATTTTCTTTGCTGCCAACGGATCGTATAAAAATTTCCTGTTCCTGGGTGTAACCGCTCGAAATGATTGGAGTTCAACTCTGCCGGCTGAGAACAGGTCTTACTTCTATCCATCGGTAAGTTTGGGCTTTGATGCAACAGAAGCTTTCAAAATTAAATCTAATATTCTTAGCTACGCCAAACTGAGAGGCAGCTGGGCAAAAGTCGGGGGAGATGCAAGCGCTTATCAGCTTGCCAGAACTTACAGTGTTGGAACATTTAACTCTATTTCAACATTTAGTCCAGGTTTAACTTATCCGCCGGCAAATCTCAAACCACAGATCACGACTTCATTTGAGTTTGGCGGTGACCTGAGGTTCTTCAAAGACAGGCTTTCTCTTGATATTACCTATTATGACCAGACTACTGTCAACCAGATCCTGTCAGTTGCCACCTCTTTGACCACTGGCTATAGTGCAATGAAATTAAACGCCGGTGAAATTGAGAACAGCGGTCTTGAACTGATGCTGAATGTAAAGGCCATTGAAAATAAATCAGGTTTTTCATGGGACCTGGGATTAAACTGGGGTAAGAACAAGAATATGGTCAATGCCCTTTATGGCGGTCTTGAATCCTATCGGATATCCGGCGGATTTGGAGGAGCTACCACTGTGGGTATTCCGGGTCAGCCCTGGGGAATAATCTGGGGACTTCCCTTTGTCAGAAACGATGCTGGTAAAATCGTAGTAGGTAGCGATGGTATACCACTTACAACCAACGTTGGTAAAAACCTTGGAAATGTTACACCAGACTGGACCGGTGGTATTCGGAGTGTTTTGAGATATAAGAACCTGTATATGAGTCTGCTGCTTGATGGCCGCAAAGGCGGTAAATTCTTCAGTTGCACTGCATGGCACGCTTATCCGACTGGAACCTATGCAATTACCACTGCAAATAATGTCAGGGAAACTGGTCTTATTGTTGATGGTGTAAAAGATGATGGCGTTAAGAATGCTGATGGGGTTTATGTTGGCGGCACCCCGAACGATATTCGCGTTTCGGCACAGGATTATTATGGTGGAGCCTGGATGTGGAACAACCATGAGTATTCAATCCTCGACGGTACCTATATCAAACTCAGGGAACTTGTACTCAGTTATGATATTCCATTGAAAAAGCTTCCATGGTGTCAGAAACTTACCATTTCGGTGTTCGGCAGGAACCTGGCCATTCTTTATCGCGATAAGAGCACGCGCGATCTGGGTATTGATCCTGAGGTCGGTCTCGGTGGCGGCGATTCGGGTGTTGGATTTGAAAATTTCCAGATACCTACTACCAGAAGCCTTGGTTTTAAACTGGCTTTAAGCTTCTAGTAACTTAAAAATCGAAAAAAAATTATGAAAACGATAATCAAAATACAGTTTCTGATACTGGCTGCAGTATTGATGATCTCAAATTCCTGTACCAAGGATTTTACCAGCATGAACACTAACCCGGATTCACCAACTGTGGTTCCGGCCACCAACGTTTTCCTGAAGGCTACCACCTCAGTAATAGGAACGCTTTACGGTGAACGTTTGGATATATATTATGCGGGCTCGTACGCCGGACAAACGGCTGCCATTGGCCTGGGCGATTATGAATACCGTGTCGACATCAACAACAGCATGTGGCGCTCGATGTATACGGCAATGACCTATTTCGTGGATGCTGCTAGGCTGGCACAGTCAGAAGGCAATACGAACCTCTATGCTGCAGCGATGACAATGAAGGCCTTTGCTGCCCAGCAAACAACGGATATCTGGGGCCGAGTTCCCTATTCCGAAGCTTTCCGTATGTCGGAGGGGATCATCTATCCGAAATATGATACCCAGCAGGAAATCTACACTGCTATTCTGAAGGAACTGAAAGATGCTGCTGATATGTTTAACAACGGAACCGGAGCTCTTGGTGCTGGTGACTGGATGTATAAAGGCAACATCGTAAAGTGGAAGAAATTCTGCAATTCGGTACGCCTGAGGGTGGCTATGAGGATGTCGAATGTTGATGAAGCTACCGCTAAATCTGTGGTTGCTGAGATATTAAATAATCCCTCGACCTACCCTGTAATTACCGAAAATGCTGATAATGCCTATTTCTGGTGGCCGGGTGTAAGTCCTGATCAGGAGCCCTGGTTCCAACGTATGGGTGCGCTCGACGGCAAAAAGAAAGACCAATACCGGACGAATGCTGTTATGGTGAATGCACTGAAGGATAATAATGATCCAAGGCTCCCGGTATATGTCGACAAGAACAAATACGGCAATTACAACGGATACCGGTTTTATTATGGACAGACCCGTGATACCCTGAACAACGGTAATAACGTATCATTTATAGCTGACCGCTTTGGTAATGATCCAAAAGGATTCTCTCCACTGTTGAATGCAGCAGAGGTCAATTTTTTCATTGCGGAAGCCAGGCAGAGGAGTTTTGTAGCGGGCGATGCAAAAGAAGCCTATGAAGCAGGGATCACCCAGTCGATGCTTGAAAACAGCATTGGCAGCAGTGCTATTGCCGCTTACCTCGCACAGCCTGAGATTGCCTGGAATGGTGGCACCACACCTAACATTAAGAAAATAGCTCTTCAGAACTGGTTGGCAATCTTCAAACAGAGTGTCGAAGCCTGGTCGGAAAGCAGAAGAACCGATGTTCCTCTGATGACCTCCGTTTCGGAGAATTATGCACAGAAACACAATCGTCCGCCATTCCGCATGGCTTATGCCGATGAAGAAAAATCCCTCAATACCCATTTTCCGGTTGAGGTTACGGAAAGCGATATTTTCTGGGGAACGCAAGTTTGGTGGGATACAAGAAAAGGAATCCAATAATTGTAAGGTTTAGTATATTTATCGGATTCTAAGCTTAGAAACAGGTGGAGTTTTCCACCTGTTTCTTGTTTAATTAAAAATTAGAGCATGAAAGGTACTATAAGTCTTATCGATTCAATCATTGTAATCTCCTACCTCCTTGGTATACTATTGATTGGCGTCCTTTCCGTGAGGTTGAAAAAACTGACCAGCGATGGATATTTTCTGGCAAGCCGCGGACTCAAATGGCCGATGATTGGTGCTGCACTTTTTGCATCGAACATCTCCACAATTCACTTGGTTGGCCTGGCTGCTTCAGGTTATAATGAAGGACTGGTATGGGGGAACTTCGAGTGGCTGGCAGTGATTACCCTGATATTGCTAGGACTGGTATTTGCACCCTTCTACTTTACCAGCAGGATTTCCACACTGCCGGAATTTCTGGAGAAGAGATACGGTCCGGGATCAAGAACAGTACTCGCATTTATCGGTATCATAGGTGCCTTGTTTGTGCATATCGGGATGAGCCTGTATGCTGGTGCGGTTGTAATTGAAGCTTTTTTTGGGATCGATGTGATTACCTCGATTCTGATCATCTCTGTGGTCACCACTGTTTATACTGTTGCCGGAGGGCTGAAAGCTGTTGTGGTTACTGAATCCATCCAGACTGTTTTTCTCATTGGAGGTGCCTTATTGCTCACCGTGATTGCCATTCTTGCATTACCTGATAAAGGAATCCATACCCTGGCCCAGTTTAAGGAACATCTTAAGCCGGGACAGCTAAGGATGCTGCATACTCAGGGAAGTTTAAAAGCTTTGGGCGAAGGAGGATTTGAGTCAGGGCTAACCTGGTATGCGTGCCTGCTGGGATACCCTGTCCTGGGTTTATGGTACTGGTGCTCCGATCAAACACACGTACAAAGGGTTCTTGGCGCTAAAACCATGAATGAAGCCCAATTAGGTCCGCTGTTTGCTGGTTTTTTGAAAATCCTTCCGGTATTTATCCTGGTTTTACCTGGTGTTATCGGATATGTTTTATTTAAGGATATTATTGGCACCAATGCAAATCAGACTTTTCCGGTCATGATTAATCAGCTTCTTCCGGTCGGATTGAAAGGATTGATGGCAGCAACCCTCATGGCGGGACTGATGAGTACGATTTCAGCAGCATTAAACAGTTCCGCAACTTTAGTTGCTTTTGATATTGTGAAAAGGCTTAACCCCGCTACCAGTGATAAGAGACAAATATTGGTCGGCAGAATCTCTGCTGTATGCGTGATGATCCTTGCTATGGCCTGGTCGACGCAGGGAAGCCATTTTACCAGTATTTTTGAAGCCATCAACAAAATCGCCGGTGCCATTGCTCCACCTGTTGCCGTTGTTATGCTGTTCGGAGTTTTTTCAAAAAGAGGGACAAAACAGGCAGCAATAGTTACACTTATAACAGGATTAATTCTTGGAGTTACACTTTTTTGTATTGATTTCGAGCCTATCAGCGGATACATGTACCTGACAAAAGGTTTGCACCAGCCATTTATGATGCAGGCATGGTGGCTATTTGTTCTGTGTACTATTATCTATTTTACAGTCAGTTATTTAACTCCTAAGCCTGATCCGGAGGTGATTGCAAAATATACCTGGGAAAGTCCGCTTTCCGTGCTTACAAAGCATAAATTTGCCGGAATCAGGGATCCGCGGTTATGGGCCGGGGTACTTATTGTGACATTGGTAATACTCTATTCTGTATTTTCTTAATCAGCGATTTATGAGACAAGCGATAATGACTTCGCCCGGAATAATTGAATTCAGGGAAGTTCCTGTTCCCGGGCTTTTAAAGGGTAACGAAATTTTATTAAGGATCAAGAAGATTGGCGTTTGTGGATCGGATATTCATGTTTTTCATGGAAAACATCCCGCTACACCTTATCCGGTGGTTCAGGGGCATGAATATTCCGCGGTGGTTGAGGCAGTGGGAAGCGGCGTCACCAAAGTGAAGCCGGGGATGAAGGCCACAGCCAGGCCACAGCTGGTATGCGGTAAATGCGGACCCTGCCTGCGTGGTCAATACAATGCCTGTCAGGAACTGAAGGTCCAGGGTTTTCAAGCCCCGGGTGTGGCACAGGACCTTTTTGTTGTTACCGATGACCGTATTGTGCCGTTTCCGGATTCCATGACCTTTGAGCAGGGTGCAATGATTGAGCCTGCCGCTGTAGGTGCTCATTCCACTAACCGCGTAGCTGGATTGAAAGGTAAAAATGTAGTGGTATCCGGTGCCGGAACCATCGGTAACCTTGTTGCCCAGTTTGCCAGGGCCAGGGGAGCCGCAAAGGTGCTTATCACGGATGTCAGCGATTATCGTCTGGATATCGCCCGTCAGTGTGGAATTGAGGCTACTTCCAATGTGATGAAAATCCCATTTGAAGAAAGCATCAAATCATTTTTCGGCGACGAAGGTTTTCAGATCGGATTCGAAGCTGCCGGGGTTCAGGCTTCACTCGAAGTGCTGATGCAATATGTGGAAAAAGGAGGGGATATAGTCATCCTTGGAGTTTACTCCCAAAATCCTGTTGTCAATATGTTTTATCTTGGTGAGCATGAGTTGAATGTTTTTGGCTCCATGATGTATCGTCAGGAGGACTATGAGACTGCTGTTGAGATGATTGCCTCAGGAAAAATTATTACGGCACCGCTGCTTACCCGGAATTTCCCGTTTTCCGAGTACCTCGAAGCCTATCAGTTTATTGAACATCAAGGGGATAAAACGATGAAGGTGATGATTGACCTTTAATCTTTTAAAATGAACAAGAAACCGGTAATTGCTGGGATCGGTGAATTGCTCTGGGATATGCTGCCTTCGGGAAAACAGCTTGGTGGAGCTCCCTGCAATTTTGCCTATCATGCAAAGCAGGCAGAGTGCGATTGTTTTGTAATAAGTGCAACCGGCAAAGATTCATTGGGTGAAGAACTTCTGGCCAATGTCGCAGAGCTGGGCCTTTCGGGCAAATATATTCAGAAGAACAACTATCCCACCAGTAAGGTAAGCATCACCCTCAATGAGCATGGCCACCCGGATTACACCATACATGAGCAGGTGGCCTGGGATCATATCAGCTGGAATATTGAAATTGAGAAACTTGCCGGACAGCTGGATGCCGTCTGTTTCGGCAGCCTTGCCCAACGTGATATGGAATCACGAAATTCAATTGTTTCGCTGATTTCTTCTGTCAGAACCGAATGCCTTAAGGTCTTTGATATCAATCTCAGACAGCATTATTTTAATGAGGAAACTATCATTCAGTCCTTACGTTTGTGCGATGTATTAAAACTGAATGACGATGAACTTCCTGTGGTAGCTGGTTATACGGGGCTAAAAGGCGGGGTCAGGGATCAGCTGGATCAACTGCTGGCAGGGATGAATTTAAAATATGTCGTATATACCATGGGCAGTCAGGGGAGCATGATTGTGAGTGCCGATGAATATTCGATAACTGAGGCACCCAAAGTTGAAGTGGCTGATACGGTTGGTGCCGGAGATGCCTTTACTGCAATTTTCACCGCAGGGATTTTAAAAGGATTGCCATTAAATTACATTCATCAGAAAGCAACTGAAATATCAGCATTGGTGTGTACACAAAAAGGGGCGACACCAAAGCTGTCAATATCCATTTTTTAAACTATCAACATTCAAATGAAAAATTTTAACTACCACCAGTCAACAAAAATCCTTTTTGGAAAAGGTCGAATCAGTGAGTTGGCAGAGGTTGTTTTGCAATATGGCAGCAAAGTGCTGCTCGTAACCACAAAAGCCGCTAACCCATCTCTGGTTCAGCAATATACCAGGGTGAGGGCAATTCTTACATCTAACGGAATTTCGGTTGCGCATTATGATGGGGTGATACCAAATCCAACGATAGAGGTGATTTCTGCCGGTGCTTTAATGGCCCGAAAATTTGGTGCTGAGGTCATCGTCGGTTTGGGAGGAGGCTCGAGCATGGATACGGCAAAGGCCATATCGGTGGAAGCCACTCATCCGGGAACGAGCTGGGATTACCTTTTTTATAAAACTCCGCAACCCGATCCGTCAAAATTGCTTCCGATAATTGCCGTTTCTACCACTTCCGGTACCGGCTCACAAGTGACGCAGGTAGCCGTGGTGACGAATACAAAAACGAGGGATAAATCGGCACTTTACAATAATATTTTATATCCGCAAGTGTGCATCGTGGACCCTGAACTTATGGTAACGGTTCCGAAATTTGTGACTGCAACCACTGGATTCGATGTACTTTGTCATGCATTCGAAAGCACGATAAATCCGGGTACTGGGGCGTATGTTGACCTGCTTGCCTGGGAGGCTATTTCGATAGTCGTTGCCAACCTTCCGAAGCTGCTTGATAATCTGGAGGATTCTGAAACCAGGGAAAATATGGCCTATGCCGATACACTGGCCGGCTTGTGTATAGCCAACGCGGGTGTCACCTTGCCTCATGGCATGGGCATGGCTGTGAGTGGCATGTATCCGCAGGTGGCACATGGAGAAGCCCTCGCCATACTTTACCCGGCGTGTCTGGAGTTTACCTGGGAGTATGCAGTCCCGCAATTTGCACGGCTCGCAACAATATTAAACCCACATCTGAAGAGTTTTTCAGACCGGGAAGCAGCTTGGCAAAGTCGTGATGAGATTGTTAAATTTCTGAAATTAATCGGATTACACAAGAAACTCAGTGACGTTGGCATGCCTGAAGGTGAAATCGAGGATCTGGCAAAACAATGCATGGTACTGCCTGATTATAAAGGAAATCCACGTGTTGCCACGGCCGAAGAAATGGTTCATCTTGTCAAACAATCTTACTAAAATGAAAAGGGAAAGAACAATCGTTGCCGTTGCTATCCTGTTAATTAGCCTGGCAACAACAGTGGCACCAGAACAACTTGCTGCCCAGAAACCTTACGAGCCCAACTGGAATTCGTTGAAAAACATCCGAACGCCTCAGTGGCTGCGAGATGGAAAGTTTGGCGTTTACACACACTGGGGAGTTTATTCGGTTCCGGCTCAGGGACCAAACGCCACGTGGTATGCTTACAATGTATACACAAAACCCGATGGCCCGGAACGTAAATACCATGAAGCCAATTACGGGCCGCTGGAGAAGTTTGGCTATAAGGATTTCATTCCGATGTTTAACGGATCGAAGTTCAACGCTGAGGAATGGGCCGATTTATTTGAGAGATCGGGCGCTCGATTTGCCGGACCGGTGGCGGAGCATCACGATGGATTCAGTATGTGGGATACCAAATATTCGGAATGGAACGCTGCCAAAATGGGCCCTAAAAGAGATGTGGTTGGAGAACTTTCCAAGGCGATCAAGAAGCATGGCTTGAAATTCGTTACTGCCTTTCATCATGCTGAAAACTGGTTCTATTTTCCCACCTGGGACAAGCGCTACGATTGCGGCGATCCGAAATATTCAGGTCTTTATGGACCGATTCATGAAAAAGGCGCACTGCCCGACAAAGCCTTTCTCGATAAATGGAAGGGTAAAATTATTGAGGTAATCGACAAATATGACCCGGATTTTATCTGGTTTGATTTTGGACTTGAATTGATTACAGACTCCTACAAGCAGGAAATGCTTGCCTACTATTATAATAATGCAATTGCACACCATAAAGATGTGGTAGTCTCTTATAAAGGCAATCATTTACCGCCAGGAGCCGGTTTGCTCGATCTGGAACTCGGACAGGAAGCCGATCTTACCTATTACGAATGGATCACCGATACTTCTATTGACGATGGACAAGGTTGGGGCTATGTTAAGGGGCTGGGTTTTAAGTCGGTCGATAACCTCATTGATAACCTGGTTGACCGGGTGAGCAAGAACGGGTATCTTTTGTTAAATGTCGGACCGAAGCCCGACGGGACAATACCGGAAGAAGCCAAGGAACGCTTGCTCGCTATGGGCCGCTGGTTGAAAATTAATGGTGATGCAATTTATGGTACTACCAGTTGGGTAACTTCTGGTGAAGGGCCCTCGAAACTGGAACGTGGTGGCGGGTTCAATGAGAAAAACGATATGAAGTATACCGGTCAGGATATCAGGTTTACCATAAAAGACAATAATCTTTTTGCAACGGTACTGGATTGGCCGGGCGAAAAAGTCGTAATCAAAAGTCTGGCTGCAAACGGAAACACCTGGGCCGGACTCTATCCATCGGAAATTTCCTCGATAACCATGCTTGGCGACGGCAAGGAACTCAAATGGGAGATGACCAAAGAAGGCCTGGTCATTGATTGTCCTAAAACCAAGCCTTGCGACTATGCTTATGTTTTTAAAATTGTTCGTAAACGACCTTTCTGATGAATTATAAAACCGGATACAAAATCTCAGGAATTATTCTGCTGATATCTATCTTGATTTTTTCTGCTGTTCCAAAAATCAATGCACAGGACAGGAAGCTTTCGCTAACACCCCCGATGGGTTTCAACAGCTGGAATGCCTTTGAAGCAAAGATTGATGAGGTTAAGATTAAGGCAATAGCAGACATCATGGTGAGCTCGGGAATGCGCGATGCCGGATATGCCTACCTGGTCCTCGATGATGGCTGGATGGCTGCTCAGCGCGACTCAGCAGGTAACCTGCAAGCCGACCCGGTTAAATTTCCTGCCGGGATGAAGGCCCTCGGCGATTATATTCACAGCAAGGGACTGCAATTCGGTATTTATGAATGCCGGGGAATAAAAACCTGTCAGGGTTTGCCGGGTTGCTTTAAACATGAGCAGGCCGATATGAATTCCTTTGCCTCATGGGGCGTGGATTATATCAAGCTTGATGCCTGTTATGCTGAGAAAAACGGACTGTTGACCACCGAACATCTGAAGATTTTCCATGACTGCATACAGAGAACCGGCAGGCCGATGGTACTGAGTATTTCTGATTTTGGAAACGGGGCATGGGCCTGGGGTGGTAAGGAATTTGGCCAGTTATGGCGCACCTCGTACGATATTTATCCATGGATGGAATCGGTTTATGCCTGCGCCAACACTTCGGGCGGCGATGGAACCAGTCACCCGGGATTTAACGGATTGTGGCAATTTGCCGGTCCGGGACATTGGAACGATCCTGACATGCTGGAGGTCGGGAACCTTAAAAATGAAACTGAAAACAGGGCTCATTTCAGTTTATGGTGCATGCTGGCTGCTCCGCTGATGGTCGGCTGCGACCTCCGAACGGCTTCTGATTCGGTCATCCGAATTCTAACAGCGAAGGAAGTGATTGCGATAAATCAGGATTCCCGGGGCCATCAGGGGTATAAAGTATATCAGAAAAGAGGAATCGAAATTTATAATAAACCTCTGGCTGATGGCACCACCGCAGTGTTGCTGCTTAATAAGGATTCTCTGCCGGCTGATATCACAGTAAAATGGGAGCAGGTAGGACTTAAGGGAACTCAACCTGTCAGGGATTTGTGGGGCCAGAAAGACCTCGGTATTTTTAACGGATCTTTTAAAGCAAAGGGATTAAAGCAAAACGGAGTGATGCTGATTAAGGTGGGGACACCTGGCAGCGAATTAGTTGCAGGACCTGAGCCGACTCCACTCGAAAAGTATTCCATCACCAAGTCGGGAACCACCAGTCTGAGGGATATCTGGTACATCATGAAAAGCGGCGATGCTCCACGTTACGACAAGAGCCATTCCGGAACCAATATTTCTGTCGGCGGAATCCGATATAAAAAGGGTTTTGGTTGCCAAACGGAGTCGAGAATCATGTTTAAACTGAATGGCAAAGCCGACCGCTTTAAGGCATCCGTCGGAATTGACGATTCATATAAAGGCACGGAGACCGGTAACTTTCGGGTGCTGAACGAAGATGCTTTCGGTAGCCGCGCACTCTTTGATTCCAAAAAGATGCTCAAAGGTGCGAAGGCCATCAACATAGATATTGATGTCAAGGGATTGCAATTTATCCTGCTTGAATTCAGGGGAAAAGAAATTATCGGGGATTGGATTGATCCGAGGATCGAAAAAGAAGATCGATAGACGATAGACGGAAGACCGGAAGACAGAGAAATAAAAGACACCAAAATGATTAAGATTCTGATTGTGCTGACGGCGATTTTGTTTTCGTCATCAGCCTTGTTTTCGCAAACACCAGCCAAAATATTTCCCGGGGCCGATAGTAAAACTCCGTCGCGCTCGGAATATTTCTCCTGGATCAATAATACCAATGAGGGAACAACCGCTCCCCAGACCCTGGCCAATCTCGATTTTTTCAAATGGCTGCATGATCAATACGGGATGTTTCTGGACATTTATGCATTTGATGCGGGAGCTATTGATGGAGCGGGATATTATGGATCAATCAACTCGGCTAAATTCAAAGCTCAGTTTCCCGATGGGTTCAAACCTTTGGCTGCAAAAGCTGCCACGATGGGTACGCGGTTCGGTATCTGGGGTGGACCGGATGGTTTCGGTAATTCTAAGGCTGAGGAGGATGAACGCATAGGGTTGATGACTTCACTTTGCAGGGATTACCGGTTCGAATTGTTTAAATTTGATGGTGTTTGCGGTGATCTCCGCACCGGGAAACAGGATGTTTTTGTCAGAATGATGACTGAATGCCGGAAATACAATCCGGATCTGATATTGTTAAATCACAGACTTAACCTTGGAACAGAGGGCTTAAAGCATGCAACTACCTGGCTTTTAGGGGGTGCAGAGACCTATATCGATGTGCACATGACCAATGATTCAACGGCACCTCATCACCGGGCAGGCGCTCTTTCCCGGGAGTTGGTTCCTGAACTTCAGCGCCTGACGGAGGATCATGGCGTTTGCCTGTCATCATGCCTGGATTATTGGGAGGACGACCTGATATTGCAGTCCTTTAACCGGAATCTGATCCTGGCACCGCAGATCTATGGAAATCCCTGGTTTTTGAGGGATGATGAATACCCGCGGCTCGCATCGATATTCAACCTGGCCAGAAAATACAAGGATGTTCTGGTTAACGGAATTATTTTGCCCGAAGAAAAATACGGCGAGAAGGCAGTATCCAGAGGTGATGGCCAGACCCGGCTAATCACTTTACGAAATAATACCTGGCTTCCTGTTTTAAGGACCATTAAGCTTGATGAGGAGATCGGTCTCACCAAAGGCGCAATCATAGAACTTCGCCAGTTTCATCCTGCCGAGCGACTGATCGGACACTATAAAAAAGGGGAATCGGTTACCGTTGAAGTACTGCCTTTCCGGTCGTGCCTGCTGATAGCGACTTCTGTAAAACAAACCGGAACAATTGTTGAAGGCTGCGATTATGAGGTTGTTAAGGAAGTGGAAGGAAAACAGTCAAAGGTTAATTTGCTTGGCTTTCCGGGTGAAAAGAAAACTGTGAAAATCAATGGTAAATCCTCTGAGGTTGTTTTTCCGGGGAAACCCCTGAAAGAAAAATATCACCGGAAGCTGGGCGATCTGAAATCAGTTCCGGTACCTGCTGATGCGGAAGCACTGTATGAAGCTACTTGCTTTGCTGCTGACAATAATGCTTTGGAAGCCCGTTCGCTGGTTCGTTCAGGACCAACCTCGATATCACAGGTTCAGAAAGCCAGGGATGCTTTTTTTAACCAGCAACTTTTTATTGACCGCGGCTTATGGGATAAATACCTGTTTGACGGTGATCTTAAGACTGCATTTTATCCTGGCAGGCGTTGGGGAAGGAACGATATCAGAATAAATGGGGGAGCACTCCGGCTGGATATGGGGAAAGTCACCAAACTCGATAGCCTGAGGATAATGATTGGGGATGAGCAGGGGCTGCAGCCCTTTAAATCATGGGAAGCCGTCAGAATTGAGGTTTCCTCTGATTTAAAAAGCTGGACCCCTATATTGACTCTGGCCGGCAAGGAAATGACCCTTCCATTGAACCCTTTAAAACCAATAAGGTATGTCAGATTGCCCGGATCCCCGGAAAAGGTACTGGAGATTGAAGGATATCTGGCCGGCAAACTGGTCGACCGGAGCCGTTGGCGTGCTTCCAACCTTTTCAGCCAGTATCGGCAGGTGACACCCAAGGAAGCTTTTGAAACCAGTTTTACTCTAAACGAAATTCCTAAAGGAAGCTATCTGGCAATTGCTCTTAATGGCAAACATGGCGATGAAGGCGCTTATGCCGCTATCCGTGTCAATGGAAAGCCGGTGGGATCGCCCGACAGGAGCATTTCCTACCGAAGCAATGCCTGGGAATATCCGGTACCGACAACCCAATCGAATTACACCTATTATATACCGCTGACCAATGATATGATTGGAGCCCGTATAGATGCCGATGTACTTGTAATGAAGAATGGCGTATCGGAATTCAAGCCCGAAGTCTGGATCACGGCTTATCCTATACCTTATGAAAAGATAAGTATAGCAGAGGTCGGAAAATCAGCCTGGAAGTCCTCGAAAGAGTATATCGAGCTTAACAACCGTTTGAAAAAGGGATGGAATAACTGGGATGCGGAAAATGTTTTATCGCAGATATTATTGCCTCAGGGCCACTCCGTTAATTTCAGGATCGTCTGCGGTAAGGACACTGTTGCTAATCCTCATCTGGGTGATAATGAAATTCCCGGCCTGGTGATTACCCCCTTTGGTCATGCTTACGACGGTTCCTATTCCGATATGCTGATCAAATGGAAAGGGATGAATATCAGGATGCAAAC
>Ga0114951_10003488_pt1 | contig 16218 bp, 20 predicted proteins | sample AM7aDNAmetaG_FD_88677 | JGI IMG/M metagenome (GOLD analysis project Ga0114951, IMG submission 88677) | Freshwater microbial communities from Finland to study Microbial Dark Matter (Phase II) - AM7a DNA metaG | ecosystem: Environmental > Aquatic > Freshwater > Lake | place: Finland: Lake Alinen...
CCTGAGAATATTCTTTGGCGATATCCTGGAGAAATTGTGCCCAATCTTGTTTGGTTCTTCTATCAGTAATCTTCACCATCCGTTTTCCCGCAAGTGGCTCACACGCGAGGAAAATATTACATGAGCCACAGCGACGGTATTCATAATCGTATCTTGCAGGTTTCCCTGTCGAACAGGGGATAGGTGTTCTCGTCTCTGCAATAAGTTGTTTTGGTGATTCATCCATACAAATTACAGGATGCAGTGCATCCCAGGGGCGCTTGTACACATCCAATATCTTTTCCATTTGGGCAACAAAGTTACCGTTTTGGCCGGGAGGTATTACCCAAATCTGCTTTTTCCAAGGTTTGAGTTCGTTTTTTTAAAATAATACGAACAGTCTCATGTGAAATCGCATCGATATACTGAAGTTCGATTACTTTATCAGCCAATAACCGAAGCGACCAACGGGAATACCCTTCAGGTGGCTTACTGCAACTCAATGCAATAAGTCTTGCCTCGAAATCACCGTCGATTTTTTTATCATAGACGCGATCAGGTTTTTTTCTGGTTAGAGATTCATCGAAACCTTCCATAACAAACCGTTTCTTAACTCGATCAATCTTTCGCATGCTTATGTTGAGAACTCGCGATAATTCCTCAATTGTTGAACGTTTTGTTTGATATTTACCTTCATCACATCCAAGTAATATTAGTGAATTCAGAACTTTCTGCGATGAATGTTTGCCTTTAGAGGTAATCGTCGAAAGGATATCACGTTCATCAAGGGTGAGAGCCACTGTATATCTCTTCATTGATGAATAATTGCCCTCTTATTGAATATCAAATTTACGACATTTTATAATTGACATGCCACTAGGGTAAAAAAATGAGTGAATTAAACAAAACATGGACAGAGCCGTTATTAACAATTCTGACGAGACATAAGCCAGAAGAGGCGGTATTGACCGCGTGCAAGACATCGGGTAGTTCTACGCCACCGGGCAGTTTTGCCGCGGGATGTGCTGCCTCGGGTTGCTTTCAATGCAGCACAGGAACCGGTAGTTGACCCAATAAGCGTGTCAAAACACCATCTTTTTTTTCAAACTTGTTGACTTTGTCTCAACCGATCATTGACCCGCGAAGTCGAACCAACATATATCGGCTATATCCGTAAAACAGGAATAAACGGATAACCGTCAACGAGGTGAAGTGAGGGATTCAGCCTAAACACCCCTTCAACATTTTTTCCTTCCTTTCACATCCCCCATACCGTTATTGGAAACTGAACAGGATGATCTACGGGCACCTCTAAAACCCGGTTCTCCAAAAAAATTTTCGAAATTAACCTGTCGGCAGTGTCACCCATTCTCCAATTACTTAAATATAGTAGGGAGGAAAATTGTTATGGACAATTTAACCCCAGAATCTATTCTCGTCCATTCAGATGATATTGTATCCAGAGAGATTGAAGGCGAACTTATCATAGTGCCGATTGCATCCGGCATCGGAGATATGGAAGATGAACTCTATACCCTGAATGAAACCGGAAGGTCAATCTGGGAACGAATAGATGGAAAACGTTCTCTTCAGAATATAACAGGCGATCTGGCAGAAGAGTATTCAGCCACCCCGGATATTATCATGAAGGATGTAGTTGGACTTGCTGAAGAACTCTTAAAACGGAAGATCCTTGTAATCAAAGGATAATATTCGTGGTCTGGAAGAGGAAGGACGCCTGCAGGGAAGACGTCGTATCTCGATGGTGAAACGACTCTATGAATGAGAATCAGACCAAGGATCAACCGGAAGAAAAGGGAACGTCATATGTTCATATTGGTGGACCCATTTCTATTTCCAATAAGTATCTGATTGGCATTATCCGAGATGTAATGGCACATGGCCAAATGTTCCGTTTTGCGGCTCCAGGTTTTAGTATGAGCCCTTTTATCAGGGATCGGGATGTTATCACCCTTGCTCCATACGAAAGAACTACATGCAGGATTGGGGCTGTTGTGGCATTTGTCAGGCCCTGGACCGGACAGCTCGTTGTGCACCGGGTCATTGCTGCCTCCGAAGATGGGTGGCGAATCAAGGGAGATAATAACCCAGAGGAAGACGGCTTAATTCCACATGACGCTATAATCTGCCAGGTGATTAAGGTTGAACGTGACGGTAAAAATATTCAGCATGGTCTTGGTCCGGAGCGAACAATTATCGCTCTTCTCTCAAGGTGGAACCTGCTTTCGTATCTCCTCTACCCAATAGTAAAACTTTATTCAGTAATCAGGAGAATTTAATGACAGGATTTATAGGGCCCGAAACCCGGATTCAGGACTTTTCCCTCTGGGATAAGATGAAGAGCACAAGAAGAGTGCTCTCTTTTGATCTTGAGATAACCGCCCGCTGTAACAATGACTGCCATCATTGTTACATAAACCTTCCTGCCGGGGATAAGAGGGCCAGAGAACAGGAACTTACCCTTTCCGAGATCGAAAGGATCGCTTCCGAAGCGGTTAAACTTGGAGCCTTCTGGGTACTTATTACCGGTGGGGAGCCCCTGTTGAGGCCAGACTTTCCAGAGATCTATATATCTCTTAAACGGAAAGGACTGCTCGTATCGGTGTTCACCAATGCGACAATGATTCAGAAAGAGCATGTCGATCTCTTTTTGAAATATCCTCCCCGTGATATTGAAGTGAGTGTCTACGGTGCGACAAAAGAGACCTACGAGAAGGTGACAGGTAGTCCCGGCTCCTTTGATGCATTCGAACGCGGGCTTAAGCTTTTGGTGGACAGCGGGGTTCGGGTACGACTCAAGGCAATGGCACTTCGATCAAATCTTCATGAGCTACCGGCGATCTCTGTATTCTGCCGGAAATACACGAAGGACTACTATCGGTTTGACCCGCTCCTCCACCTGCGGTTCGATGGCGATGCAAAGCGGAATGCAGGAATAATTGCAGAAAGGCTGACTCCAGAGGAGATCGTGACAATCGAACAGGCTGATAGCGAACGTTTTGGCAGCCTTCAGAAGAACTGTGACAAGCTTATCAACGAGAATTTCTGTCACACCGGCTGTGATCACCTTTTTCACTGCGGAGCAGGTAACGGCAGCTTTTCAGTCAGTTATGACGGAAAGTTCCGGCTTTGTTCATCACTCTGGGCACCGGAGACGATGTACGATTTTAGGACCGGAACCTTGCATGATGCATGGGTGAATACCGTGCCCCGGGTCCGCGAACTCCGGTCACGGGACCCAGAGTTCCTGAAGACCTGCAGGAGATGCCCGCTCATTAACCTCTGCCTCTGGTGTCCTGCACATTCATACCTGGAAACCGGGGCTATGGATGCATGTGTTGAGTACTTCTGCCAGGTTGCACATGCCCGGGCAGCAGCTCTCGGATATAAGGGACCTGGCCCGTATACCCATGAATCGAGAACAGACACGATTGGAGAATTATAATATGAAGGATAATTTTGCATCTACAAAAATATTAACCAATTTGCCCCGCCTCCCTCTCGCAGGTTCCCTTGATCTGACCTACCGTTGTAACAACCGATGTCGGCATTGCTGGCTCAGGACCAAAGACGGGAGCGGTGAGCTCTCGACCAAAGAGATAATTGCCCTCGTCGATGCCGCCCGGGCCATGGGGTGCCGGGATTGGGGCATCTCTGGTGGTGAACCGATGCTCCGGCCGGATTTTGCGGAGATCTTTGACTACATCACCACTCATACGAAGACGTACAGTATCAACACGAACGGGACGCTCATCACCGAAGAGATTGCAAAACTTATGACCCGGAAAGGGTCGAAGATGGTCGCAATCTATGGAGCTACGGCAGAAGTCCATGACCATGTGACCCAGAACCCAGGTTCTTTCGCTGCAACGATGCACGGTTTTTCGCTCCTGAAGGAAGCAGGTGCCGGGTTCATTGTGCAGATAATCCCGATGAAGGACAATTATCACCAGTTGCAGGAGATGATCAAGCTCGCCAAGTCCCTTAGTCCCCACTACCGGATCGGGGCCCCGTGGCTCTACCTATCGGCCGGGGCAGACCCTGAACGTAATGCAGAGATCGAAGCCCAGCGGCTCCCACCTCGTGACGTCGTGGAACTTGACCGGCCGGACTTCTCCAGTCTAGAAAGTGTCGGGGATGGTGAGCACCCGAAGTGTCCGGCAGGCGATGACCGGCTCTTTGCCGCTTGTATTAAAGGGCGACGGGATTTCCATATTGACCCCTATGGGATGATGTCGTTCTGTGCATTTCTTAAAGACCCGGAAATGATGTATAATCTCCGAGAGGGAACGTTCCAGGACGCTTGGGACCGGTTTATCCCGTCGCTTGCGGAAAAAGTCCATGGCGGTAAAGAGTACCTGGACTCCTGCGGTTCATGCGATTACCGGAAAGACTGCCGGTGGTGTGCAGTGTACGGGTACCTGGAGCATGGCCGGTATTCTGCAAAGGTTGACTATCTTTGTGATGTAGCAAGGGAGATGCGGGCATGCAAAGAGACGATGCAAAAAGAAAATCGCCGCTATTTCACTATAGGGGGGATCACGATCCAGGTCGATTCAGACCTTCCCTTTACAGAAACATCGTTTCATCCGAAGTTTTCCAGTTTTATCGTGGATGGTCCGGGTGAGGACACGGTCAGTATTCGTCACCACTTCGAGCTCCCGGATCTTCCAGAGGAGAAAAGGGGCAATGAGCTGTACCGTAAGTCCCCATGGGCTATATACAAGAAAGGAAATTCTTGGATTTATGCAGGAATTCCAACGGATGGGACCGTCTCCCCCCTTCACAAAGTGGCCGTTTTTTCTTTCGATCATTCTGCAGGTCGGATTTACAACAATGGAGAGGATATATTCCTTAAAGGGAATATGACATCCCTCACGATGTTTCCAACCGACCAGATCCTTATCGCCCGTCTCCTTGCAGACCGGGACGGGTTCTTCCTTCACTCGTGCGGTGCGGTTATGGACGGGAAGGGACTGCTCTTTGTCGGGCATTCTGAGGCAGGGAAGTCGACGACTGCCGGACTAATTGCAGGCCATGCGGAGATCCTTTGTGATGACAGGAATATTGTCCGTCGATTTGCCGATGGCTGGAAGGTGTACGGGACATGGAGCCACGGTGATGTACCTGATGTCTCGTCCCGGTCAGCACCTCTGCATGCGATCCTCTTTATCGAGAAGTCGGATGTGAACAGGATTATCCGTATAGAAGACCGTCAGGTGATCGTCCGCAGGCTGCTCGCGTGTGTAATCCGTCCATTTGTGACTGCCGAATGGTGGGAAAAGACTCTGGACGGGGTTGAGAAGATGGCTCGCGAAGTGCCATGCTATGTGATGCAGTTTGACAAGAGCGGGGCGATTGTTCCGGAGCTGAAGCGGCTGTGACCGGTGATGACAATATCTGAAAGGAATGCCTGGAAATCTGAATCCTGATAAGACAAGATATTCACAGAAAATTAGTATGTCAGCATGGCCGACAGGATGGCTGTCAGGCTATAATCTGACTCTGGCTAAAATCATACACGTTAACTGATAATCCTGGCTGCAGACACCTATCCGTAATATCAGTAAGACGGTCCTGGATTTCCTCTGACAAATATTCTTCTCCACATATTGGACAGGTCATTACCGGAACATGCCTGAAAAGAAATGCAACCCCTTTCTTTTCAAAGGCAATAGTTGTCAAACTATCAATCGTTTGAGTATGCAGGAAATGGTTTTGTATCCTCATATTTCCTGATAATTTTACCTTCTTTAATGCAGGTCATCACATCCTCTTTCGAGATTGAATGTTCCATCATCTTCTGATAAATTGTTACCATTTGATTGCATATAGAGACTTGGAACCGTGAGGCTTATACATATCTGTTGAATTAATCCGCAGTAATGAATGATTGATCAGACAATACTCTTTGTTTTGTTTCCTATAGAAACTGAACGCTCATTGCGGCCTTTATGCATAAAATCTTTGGGGAAAATGATGTACTGCGACCTTATGGTCCCTGCAGGACAGGGACACATCAGTCTGTTTTTGTTTATTGCCCGTTTCAATACCATACTGGTGGGAGAAGGTTCTTAACGAGATAGAACTTATGGTACAAAAAAGTCCCATTTTCATATGAATTTTGATTAAAGCGGGGCAATTGAACGGGAGATACAAAAATTATGACCGGTGAGGGATATATCCGGACGGTATCCAGGGGAAAAGTGGATATCCTTAAAGGAAAGCGGCCGATGCTTGGTCAACTGGATATCGAGTTGACTGAGCGGTGCAACAACCGGTGTATTCACTGCCTTATCAATCGTCCGGAGGAGGATAGTGAGGCCCGGTCCCGCGAGATGGATACCGCGTTTGTGCTGGACCTTCTAAAACAGGCTGCTGACTTAGGCTGTATGACGGTCCGGTTCACCGGCGGGGAACCACTGCTCCGCCCGGATTTTTCTCTACTCTATATTGCAGCGAGAAGGCTTGGGATGCAGGTTATTCTTTTTACGAACGGCCGACTGATCACCCCTGAGCTTGCATCTCTTCTGTCACGGATGCCTCCCGGACGAGTGGTCGAGATCTCAGTATACGGGATGCATCCCGAATCATACGATGTTGCTGCCGGGGCAAAGGGATCGTTTGCAGAGTTCAGACATGGGGTTGACCTCCTGCTTGAGTATAGCGTTCCCTTTGTGGTCAAACAGGCATTTCTCCCGCAGAACAAGGCTGAACTGGAAGAGTTTGAGACATGGGCTGCTACAATTCCATCTATGGAAAAACGGCCGGGTTACTCAATGAACTTCGATCTCCGTGCCCGCCATGATGACCCAGCCAAAAACGAACGGATCGCAGCCCTCCGTCTTTCGCCTGATGAAACGGTTGCAATGCTTGCAAAAGATCCGAAGTACATTTCGGGTATGCAGGAGTTTTGTGCGAAGTTCATGCGTCCTCCAGGTAATAAGCTCTTTTCCTGTGGTGCCGGCCACGGTACCTGTGTTGATAGTTATGGGATGGCCCAGATGTGCCTCCCTCTCCGTCATCAGGCGATGGTCTGTGACCTCCATAATCATTCGCTTCGTGAAGCACTTAATGAGGTATTCCCTCAGTTCCGTGAATGGAAAGCGACAAATCCAGATTACCTTCGACGATGTGCGGTCTGTTTTCTTAAAGGACTCTGTGAACAGTGCCCTGCTAAGTCGTGGATGGAATCAGGGACGCTTGATACCCCAGTTGAGTATCTTTGTGATGTGGCTCACGCACAGGCACGGTACCTAGGGCTGATTGGGAAGGATGAAAAAGCATGGGAGGTTACGGAATGGAAGGAGCGGGTGGAGCTGTTTTCTGCAAGGAGGTAAGAAGGATCACAGGATGTTCGGTAACCGTTTGTATCCAACGGTTTCGGTCAAGGGTCTCCATGAGGTGTATGGGTGTAGACCCCTCAGTACAACCGATTTATTATTTTTTCCTGCTAGTTTCAGCAGTCATACCTTTCCCGTCGTGTGAGAGATGGGGGATCTGATCGTGATTATTTATACCATGATAACACTCATGTTGAATTAGGGCAGAGAAAAAAAACTGGTTTGAAGATGCCGGAACTGATCGTGCTGGTGTGGAGTAGCCCGGAGTAAGCAATATTGGTACCATGCCAGGGCGGGGACATCAGTAATCCTGCATCTAAAACGGGTCATAGCAATATAGACAATTAGGATTCATCGAATGCCTACTCTTCCGTGGGTCTCCTTCAGGTTAAGGCACAGGTCAAAACCGTAAGGGGAGATGGAATTTATAGATCCTACTGTGAAATGCAAGGGGTACAAACACCTCTGACTTATAAAAGGGGGATAGTAGAATAGCGACCCATTAATCTGTTATGTATTGGTTCTCAACAATTGCGTGAAAGTCGGATAAGTTGAAAAGGACAGGTGACAAAGGCTGATCATCGCATCAATGGAGGAATTGGGTGCATAAAATAAGAGTATACGTGGATACATCTGTGTTTGGTGGAACACAGGATGAAGAGTTTTTTGCCGAAAGCAACAATTTCTTTAAACTTGTACGAGTTGGAAAATATATGGTACTCCTATCAGATGAAAATCAGAGGGAACTTTCAAACTCCCCTGATACCGTGCAGGATGTCTGGCAAAATCTTCCTCCCGGTTCAGTAGAACTGAAAACATTGACGAGGAGGCAAGATTTCTTGCCAATGAGTATATCACCGCCAAAATCCTTGTAGAGGCATCCATTGGTGATGCCCTTCATGTTGCAGCTGCCACGATAGCCGGAGCAGATCTTATCCTGAGCTGGAACTTTAAACATATTGTAAATTTCAGTCGTATCAGGGGATTTAACAGTATCAACATTCGCATGGGATACCGGGCAATGACTATTCTCAGCCCAAAGGAGGTAGGAGATGGAGAAGAAAATATTTGATTGTGTAGAAATGAAACGGGAAGCGCAAGCGATATTAATGGCCGAATATGAAGCGAGAAAGAACGAGTTCTCATCGTATGTGGAGTTTATCCATAAAACGGCGGCCACTGACCCTAATATACTGGCTTTCAAGGAGAAAATTAGTAATCGGAAAATTTAGGAAGACTTGACTGAGGGAAAGTACATGGAAAGCCGCGATATCACTTTCAGCGAGACGGAAGAGTATTATCGCATAGTCAGCAGAATTGATAGATTACTTTCCCCTCACGTAAAGCCCAGTAAATGGTGCTCCCAGGTATGTGAGACCAATCCTCGAGCTCATTCTCTGCACATACCAAAATATCGACTCCTAATCCAACTCCTCTGATTGCGTTCCGGATTTTCATAGCTTCCTTCCCTTTATGGAAGATTGTTTCCTCAACAATCAGGAGGTCCAGGTCAGAATCATCGTCTGCCTCTCCTCGGGCGTATGAACCAAAGAGGATGATTTTTCGAGGCTTTGCTACTTCAATGACCTTTTGTGTAATCTCCTGTAATTTGGTCTGAGAAAGCATCAGGTATATTCAGGTGTTATAATGGCATTAATGCAGATTATATTTTCTTATACGAAACATGGGATTAAAACAATATTTCTTCCCATGCTTAATTACGGCACCTGGGAGCTATTCAGAGAGCAGGAAAAGGCTTGTTTGATGACGAACTAGCGGAAACGAATAGAAGAGTAAGCATCCGACTTTGATCTGGAATAATACAACCGGGTTACAAAATCTATAAATATTAATGCTTCCACCTCCGTGTAATAAAAAGTGTAGAGGTGTGTGTAATATATCTTCAAATTTTGCACCTGATGACAATCTCATCACTGAGGCACAATCAATTGGTGTGGCAAAAACGAAAAAAGCCGCAGTAACAGAAGCACTTTTGGAGCATATCAAGAGGAGAAAACAGGTCCGGATTACTTCACTCTTTGGGGAAGTGGATTACAATCCGGAATACAATTATAAAACTTGTAAGACCCGCAAGGCTACTTCGACAGTTCCGAAAAATTCCCGGTACTGCATAACTGAAGAAAATTTAGCCATTAAATATTCTTCAGAATGTTTGAGATCCCTCTCACGATCCCGATTTTCTTCTCTTTTCCTGTGGTGCCGGCCACGTTACCTGTGTTGATAGTTATGGGATGGCCCAGATGTCTCTGCCACTCCGGCGATGTGCTGCCTGTTTTCTTAAAGGGCTATGTAAACAGTGCCCGGCAAAGTCGTGAATGGAGTCAGGGACGCTTGGGTTGAGTATATCTGTGAAGTGGCTCATGCTCAGGTACGGTACCTGGGGCTGATTGGGGTGGATGAGAAAGCGTGGGAGGTTACGGATGGGCGGGAGCGGGTGGAGCGATTTGCATCCGTGACGCCGGAATGATCCCCTCAATATTCATTCAATTTGGAGTATCTCATCCTCTGATAACCCGGTTGCCTTTATGATCTCATCGTTTGACATTCCAAATGCTTTCAAACGTTTTGCAATACTTATCCTTTCTTCATTTCTACCTTGTATTTTTCCTTTCTCAAGTCCCTTCTCAAGTCCCTTCTCAAGTCCTTCGGCATACCCATCTATCAATGCCTTTTTTATAGAGCCTCGTTGCAGCATGATAAAATCTCGCCGTTTATGTTGCGCTTCAAGTTCGGCGCATGTGAGTCCGGCTTCGTTTGCGATCTCAAGAGCATGATCTATCTCAGGAACTTCAGAGAGCGTGACTGGCTTTACGCTCAGGCTGCCTGCCCCTTGAACAAAAAAGAGCCATTTGTCCTCAAGAGTTTCAAGTTCCACAATGGTTTTTTTGAATTTAGGAAGTTCATAGAATATAAGCCGGATATCCCCGTTATATTCTCTCATATGCTTCACTTCTTTCATCCGGTACTCAGATCTGACTTCTGGAAGAGAAGAGAACATAATAAAATCAGTGAGGGTCAATGCAACAACCGGCATGAGATTTGCATACTCTTCTCCGCTGACAATCTGGGTTGAATAGGATTTTGCTGCATTATATAGGATCCGCTGCTCAAATCCTTCAACATTGAGAACCTGCATCTCGATTATTACGTGAGTACCTGAATCAAGTCTGGCCTTGACATCGACGTAAGAATCCTTCATACCGGCAATGAGCGGGATCTGGTAAGGGGAAAGGATTTCAAGACTTTCGACGCGATGGCCTTCAAAGTCTATTACTGCATTGATAAATGAGAGGAGAATATCTTTTGAGACTTCTGACCCAAAGACTTTCTTGAACGCAAAATCTGTTTTTACATCTAAGAACCGCATGGTGATCCCGATTTAGTAAGATTAATAGACTTCATTATTATTGTACCTATTGGGGAATTATCCGAAACCGGCTGCGTGATGACTGTGTCCGGTCACAGGCGATGACAAGGCACACCTGTTGCCAGTGGCCTCGTTTCCAGCCGGACCGGTACCCGGAACCTTAATGTTATAGATTATCGCACTACTCAATGTAGTCGCAGCCGCTCCGGCAAGGTCCTGCAAGGACTATGCATCGGCTGTGCTGATGAATTCCCGGGACTGCCCCAGCTTGTGGAAGGAAGTGGGGTTATACTGGTAACGGGATTCAGGGTGAACAATCATGAAATGTTACATTTGTGCAAAAGAAGGAACGGATAGTGATGCCGTGGCCATATGTGTTGCCTGCGGTATGGGAACCTGCATGAAGCATACGGTCAGAAAAGAAATAGACGTTTGGGAGGGGGGCTACCCGCTCCCGTCGAAAAAGCTGCCAAAAAAGATGCCCCGGATGCTCTGCCCGGACTGCAATGCGGCGTACGGGGAGGGCAAGTAAATGGCATCACTGAGCTCCCGCAGCATCGCAGAAGGGGTTGGCACGCTGCTCCTCGTGTACTTTGGAGCCGGGGCGGCGGCAATCACGTTGATGATCGCATACGGGACAAAACCGGCAACAACCTTTAACATTGGAATTGGCCAGTTAGGTGGGCTCGGCGACTGGTTTGCCATCGGGATCACGTTTGGTATCGTCATTGCGGCCGTCATCTACGCGCTTGGTCGTGTTTCCGGGGCGCATCTCAATCCCGCGGTGACCATTGCACTCCTGGCAACGAAACGGTTCCCTGCTCGTGACGCGGTTGCGTACGTGATTGCCCAGTGTATCGGGGCTGCCATAGGGAGCCTGCTCTTTTTCCTGACCGTAGGAATGAATGCCGTCACAATCGGCGGGCTCGGGGCCACTGCACCGTTTCCCGGGATCGGGTATGGGCAGGCGATTCTCGTCGAAGCAATTGCCACGTTTGTGCTGATGCTCGTGATCATGGGTGTCGCCGTTGACAAGCAGGCCCCACAGGGGTTTGCAGGACTCATTATCGGCCTTACGGTGGCGGGTATGATAACAGCGGCCGGTAATATTTCCGGGGGGTCACTCAACCCGGCCCGTACTTTCGGGCCGTATATTATGGACTGGACACTTGGTGGTCCAAACCTCTGGGTCTTTTTCCCGATCTACATTATCGGACCGGTGATTGGTGCTGTGCTCGCTGCATTCTTTTATGACCGGATTACCGCGGAGTGAACCTGCGGCCAAATCTTTTTTTTCTGGTTCTTTCATATCAGTTGTTGAATTGATCTTTACCAATAATTCAACGATTATATTCGGAATTATTATCTCTTTTCCACGAGTATAATCTGGATAAGGATAGTAATGTCAGAGCTGCTGTCGAACGACAGAACCCATGGTGGCAGAATAAAAAATATCCATCTGGAATTCCACGACTATACCAATACCCTGATATTTCCTTATACCTTCCGTTGCCCGAAATACTTGTGTTATTAGGAGCCAGACGATCCGGGAAATCTACCTTAGTCTATCAGATTATAGAGTCGATTATTAAAACAAACATCCCTGCAAAATCCATTCTGTATCTAAACCTTGACGAACCGATTATAAACGCTAATGCACGTGAACCTGGATTTTTAATGGAAATCATTGAGCAATACCAGGTTGAACATGAAGAAATTCGGTATCTCTGTCTTGATGAGGTGCAACACAGCCCACATTGGGCTGCAACGGTCAAGGTCCTCTATGATACGGTGCCCTCTATCAAATCTATTATAACAGGATCAAATTCACAGGTTGTAGAAAATGAGGTGAGTCTTCGTTTATCAGGAAGATATCCTCACACCACGGATGATTAGGTCAACTCAGGATCTTATCTCATTGTTATACATCTGTCTCTCTCAGGTCGGGAGTACAATCTCGTACCAGCGGCTGGCAGGATCACTCAATATCTCTGCTGATACGGTGAAGGAATATATCGGATATGCAGAGGATGCATATCTGTTAAATACCATCCGAAGGTTTGATTTCATTATAATAAAACAGGGAAGGCCAGTTCAGGCTATTCAGGTGTGCTAGTCCCTGAAAAACGCAGCAACCAAAAAAAGAGAAATCAGGGGATTACTTGAAATGAATACCCATTAAAATCTCTCAAAAGGGATTATAATTACTCTTGAAGAAGAAGGAAGAGAAGAAGTTGGTAATGTTATGATTGAATACATTCCTCTTGCGGAATGGCTTTTGAAATGTAATGATGAGGAATTGTAAAACAGGTCCGGATGCTTACAAGCCTCAGTATATCAGATTTGGACGCTTGCTGGTTCGACTTCGCTCGTCACTTATCAGTGGAGAGAAAGCCTATGGGTTTGATAATAAAAGAATGATTAGGTTGGAACGATTAAACCAGTCAAGAAGAGACGAACTCATTACATTCAGCACAATCTTGATCATGAGTACAGTTAATGTCGTACTGGTATAATCCAGCAGCTGTAGTAGAAGTTTTGCAGACAACCAATACAGATTCCTCGTTTTTACTTCTTGTCAACACTGTTACTTGTGGTGTGATCCACTTTTTACTTTCCAGGATGCTGCCTTTTTCTTCAAGCATAGTTTTCACGTCTCATATGAAGATAGTTTCTTTATTATAAAAAATTATGCGGTGAATATAAAATTCCGGCTCCTTAAATATATTGTAGATCCAGCTTTAACGAATCTATGAAAAGCGTCCGACAATGTCGTGGATTGAGTGTGGGACTCTTGATACCCCGGAATGATACCCCTATATTCGTTCGATTATAATGTTTATTCTGGTCCTTCATATCCACGATTATACCGAGACAATATTTTGAAACCATTTATCTGAAAGATATCCTCACACCAGGGATGATTAGGTCAACTCAGGATCTTATCTCATTATTATACATCTGTCTTTCCCAGGTCGGGATTACAATCTCGTACCAGCGGCTTGCAGGATCAATCAATATATCTGCTGATACGGTGAAGGAATATATCGGATATGCAGAGGATGAATATCTGTTAAATACCATCCGAAGTTTTGATTTTTCAGCCCGCAAGCAGCAGAGTCATGTAAAAAAGATCTATTGTGCAGATACCGGACTAATAAACTCTGTCTAGTATGCTTTTTTAGATAATATAGGGCATATAATGGAGAATCTGGTTTGTACTATGCTCCTTCAGAGAAATTCCCCTGTTTGGTACCACAAGGAACGGTACGAATGTGATTTTACTATAACAAAACAGGGAAGGCCAGTTCAGGCTATTCAGGTGTAATCGTCCCTGAATAACGCAGCAACCAAAAAAAGAGAAATCAGGTGATTACTTGAAACGACTACCCATTACAATCTCTCAAATGGGATTATTATTACTCTTGAAGAAAAATGAAGGGAAGATTTGGGTAATGTTATGATTGAATACATCCCTCTTGCGGAATGGCTTTTGAAATGTAATGAGGGGGAATTGTAAAGAGGTTCATTAATCGTTAATTCGATCTGGTTTTTTTATATTTCTAGCATAATCGTGCCTTCAAGTGTCTTGATCATCTCTATTACGTATTTGGTATGCTATGTAAAGGATCTTCATAATCATTCGCTTCGGGAAGCACTTAATGAGGTATTCCCAGGTTCCGCGAATGGAAAGCGTTGGGAAGTTCATAGGAGATTAGCCGGATATCCCCATTATATTCCCTCATATGCTTCACTTCTTTCATCTGGTACTCAGATCTGACTTCTGGAAGAGAAGAGAACATAATAAAATCAGTGATGGTCAATGCAACTACCGGCATGAGGTTTATGTATTCTTCTCCGCTGACAATCTGGGTTGGATATGATTTGCTGCATTATACAGGATACGCTGGGTCCACACGGGACTCACCTCCCTCTACCTGCTCCCGCTGGATCTTGCCTTTCAAGTTACTCTTATATCAAGAAAAATTAAGGTTTGAATAATTCTTCTTCGAGGATTGATTCTGGCTCTGCAGCAAGGATAATATCAGAAATACGCTTTATAAGTGTCTTATCCCTGGTAATAAGATAATTGCATTTGCATTCAGCAGCGACAGATAATGCAACTGCGTCATAGGGATCCAACTTATTTTCGATTTGATATTGCATTGCACGTATCATTACCCAACTATCAGGTAGAATTATGTGGACCCCAAGACTCATGCAATCTTCTATCACAGAAGCTGGTTCGACTCCCTTGAGACGAAATGCGTGAATAATCTCCATAAGAGCCGTCAAAGAGCTGTATGCATCAACATCTTTATCGAGAATGTGATCCAAGACCGCTTTAGAACCTCTTCAAAGTTCCAAACATGTTTTAGGATTAACTTCTTCTAAAAATAGATTAAGATAGATATTAGAATCAATGTACAATGCGTTCATATCTTTGGTTTCTCGAAGACTGAAGGAATTCAACCGATGTTGTTTCTGGTGAGAGTTTGACTGCATCTTTATATTTTCCCAGTAACGTTTCAGTAATATTTTTTACTGGATTTGCATGGATATGGTTGAAATAATTCCCAATAACTATTGCCTGAATCAAATCCACTACCATATGTACTCAGTAATAAAAAGTGCTTCTGTATTTAATAAATATGCCCTCCATTCAATGAACCTGCAGATCTTACACTTCAGGATCGAGATACAATCAACCGCCTTGTTGTAGATTTCCGGGAGGGTGTAATTTATTCTCTGATATTTAAAAGTCCCAATATTTCGACATGTGCAATGTCATGCCTATGAAAAAACAGGCCGATACACCAAATGATCTTCAGGAACCGGATGCTACCGGATTCGGCAAAGAACATACCCGCCGGCTTTACGAGCAAGGAGCCAACATCGAGAGGCCCTGACAGTATGTGACTCGATGGTGCAACTGGCTGTGGGGTGGTGTTTACGGACGTGTGAGCAGAAAAGGCGGTGTCAGACGGTACTGAATCTGGGCACTCTCCAGCCTACATATCTCAGATTTGGACGCCGGTTGGTTCGATTTCACTTTTCACTGACCGGCGGATGCGAAGACGAAACGGTCGTAAAAAAGGTTTAACTGTTCGCATGTGCCAACTCAATCAACTTGTCATTAAATCGCTGCACTGATCACAATGCTTCCCATCGCCTATACATGCCTCATGATCGGCAAATGCACCTGTCCCAGGCGCAGTCTTGCACACGGCTAACACGCTTTCTTTGTGTCCTGATCTTGTTATTATAGAAATTTGGGGAGTTGTCCACTTTTTATCTTCAAACTCGCTTCTTTTTCCTTCATACATATTTTTATTCCTCATCAGGTCTTTGGGTCTTCGTTTTAATATACGTTCTGACGAATTTCCGGCACGGCCCCTGCTTATGGAAGTAATCGATGTTATCCTGGTGACGGAATCCTGGGTGATCAATAATGAAATTTTCAATCTAAGCAAAAGAAATAACGGA
>Ga0114951_10003490_pt1 | contig 16213 bp, 20 predicted proteins | sample AM7aDNAmetaG_FD_88677 | JGI IMG/M metagenome (GOLD analysis project Ga0114951, IMG submission 88677) | Freshwater microbial communities from Finland to study Microbial Dark Matter (Phase II) - AM7a DNA metaG | ecosystem: Environmental > Aquatic > Freshwater > Lake | place: Finland: Lake Alinen...
AGGACCGCCATGGCTTTGGGAATGGACGGCATCAGACAAAAAGCCGGAATTTCCAGATCGTTTTTCGCAAGCCCTGATGCTTCCCGGACACTTCGTCTTTCGAGAAAAGAGCGCAGGATTCTAGCAATACGCTTTTCCTTTGTCAAGGAAAGGGGCCGGCCGCTCCAAGAGAGGGTTTGATAGACTTTTTTCGTGTTTAACCCCTGGTCCGTAAGAAGCAAAAGGAACCAAAGACGCCCGCGGCTTGGCAATTTTTTAAGTTTGTCCCCGATGCCCCAGGCCATGGCCTGACTTGCTTCCGAAAGGAAAAAGGGCACATCCGCGCCAAGTCTCTTCCCCATCGCAAAAAGCTCTTTAGAGGAGATCCTTAAACCAAAAAGCCTCTTCATTCCCAGAAGAAAATGCGCCGCATTGCTTGACCCGCCCCCGAGCCCTGCCCCAAGGGGGATTCGCTTCGTGAGACGCACTGAAACTCCGCCAAGATCCGGAAATTTCTCCTGAAGCTCCCGGTAGGCCCTTGTGATGAGATTTCCCTCTCCCGTCTCGAGCGCTGGGATGTTCGTGGTGAGCCGGAACTCTTTACGGTTTTTGCATATCCGGATCGTATCCGCCAGAGAGATCCTTTGAAACAGGGTCAAGAGCTCGTGATAGCCATCCGCTCTTTTGTTGATGATCCTAAGGTGCAGATTGAGCTTGGCGGGACTTCGAAGGGTAAGGTGTTTCACAGAGATAAAGCACAACGCTCAGCGCGCAACGGAACGACCTTGAGATCGTTAAACGTTGCGCGTTGAGCGCCGCACGAGAGCCGTCGCTTTCAGGCGAAGGCGACTAGGACCAGTCTTTTTTCTTGTGGCGATTCTTGCGGAGTTTCTTCTTCCGCTTGTGCTTATTCATCTTCTTCTTGCGCTGTTTCCGAGCCCAGGGCATGTCTCACTCCGTTAGTTCTGCGTCACGCTTAAGGCGCGCCGCGTTAATTTACAAATCTAGGGGATCACTTTATTCAAAGGATATTCAATGATGCCTGATGCACCGGCCTTTTTAAGCGCCGGGATCAATTCACGAACCACCGACTCGTCAATAATAGTCTCAACATCGAACCAGTTCTTGTCGGTAAGATTCGCGATGGTCGGCTTTTTCATGGCGGGAAGAAGTCCCAGCACCGTCTGGAGATTCACTTTCTCGACATTCATCTTGAGTCCGACCTTCTCTTGAGCACGCATCGCGCCGTCGAGAAGCATGATGAGATTGTCCATTTTCTGCTTTTTCCAAGGATCCTTCACGCTTTTCTTGTTCGCGATAAATTTCGGGATAGAAACGATCACCGTATCGATGATCTTAAGCTTGTTCGCGCGAAGGCTTGATCCCGTCTCGGTCGCCTCGACAATGGCATCCGCGAGACGCGGTGGTTTGGCTTCCGTGGCACCCCAGGAGAATTCCACTTCCGCCTCCACCCGGTGCTTCTTCAGATAACGCTTCGTAACCTCCACAAGCTCCGTCACGATCTTTTTCCCTTTCAGATCCTTGACCGTCAGAAAGGGTGAGGATTCATGCACCGCCAGAACCCAGCGAACCGGGTTGGACGTCCGCTTGGAATATTGAAGCTCGCAAAGCTCCACGACTTTGGAGTTATTTTCCACGATCCAGTCGTGCCCGGTCAGGCCGCAGTCCACGATCCCATCCTCGACGTAGCGGGACATTTCCTGCGGACGGAAAAGCACCACTTCGATCTCGGGATCATCAATGGAAGGAATATAAGACCGGGAACTGACGTTGATCTTGAAGCCGGCCCGTTTGAAAAGATTATAGGTCGCTTCTTCGAGACTTCCCTTAGGTAATGCTATTTTAAGCTTATTGGTGTTGTCCACCCCGTTAGATCTCCAGTTATGATTTCAATCTATTGAACTGTATTAAAATACCAAGCGACGAATCTGCCTAATTTCCCCTAATCTCATAAATCCAAGAGATCTGACGGGGTCAACAAGGGGCGGATTCTAGCTTTTTGCTCTCGGAGTGTCAATCTTGGAAATAGAACGGTCTATTCCCCTAAACTTTTCTTCGGAAGGACCGACCTCTGGACTCTCGAAAAAACAATGAGCACGACCAGTACAAGGATCGTCGTGAAAATGGCCTGCTTATAAAGTCCCAGCCCGCATGCCAACCCGATCGCGCAGGCGGACCATATCCCCGCCGCGGTCGTCAGACCCCGGATGCCTCCGGCCTGCGAACGAATGATCGCTCCGGCGCCGAGAAACCCGATACCCGTTACGGCCTGCGCCGCGATACGGCCCGGATCCACATTGGCGACACCGTTGAAAAGCATGAATACATCAAAAGAAACGATCATCATGAGCGAGGAACCGAGGCAAACAAGCGAATAAGTCTTGAATCCGGCCTCCTTGCCATGAACCTCCCTCTCAAGTCCGATAATAGCTCCGAGGAATGTCGCGACAACCAACCGGATCGCGATATCCAGATCCAGCGGGGTTAACGTCCATTGCTGCATGAATGCGTGGGGCATGGTTTTTTCTCCTATAAGTTATTTCAGAAGATCTATCTGAGAAGCAATCCGGGATCCGCCGTCATCTCAAGTGACGACCGGATTCCTTTTTTATGAAGTTCAAACCCGCGGCGCGCAATCATGGCCGCGTTATCGGTCGAAAGGATGAACGGCGGAAACCAGACCTTGATCCCTTTCACCGCTCCGTCCCGCGCCAGCTTTTCGCGAAGATACGAATTCGCGCTCACGCCGCCCCCCACTACGATATCCGAAACTCCCTTGTGTTGGCAAGCGTCTAGTGCCTTTTCCACCACCCATCCTATCACGGCATGCTGGAAACTCGCCGCCATATCTTTTTTAGAAGGCGCCTCGGGATTCGGCTTCCCTGTTCTCGGATCCTGGATCTTGTAGAGCACAGCCGTCTTGATCCCGCTAAAACTGAAAGCAAATCGTTTGTCGAGTTTAGGCCGCGTAAAAGAGACAGCCCGTGGATTTCCCTGCCTCGCAAGTTTATCAAGAAGCGGGCCCCCCGGATAACTGAGCCCCATGAGCTTCGCCACTTTATCATACGCTTCGCCGATCGCATCATCGATCGTTTCGCCGAGAATATGGATCCCGCCATTTTCGCAAAACGTGAGCATCGTATGGCCGCCGGAAACCAGGAGGCCAATGAATCGCTCGGGTTCCTTCTGGGCGATAAAATTCGCGACAAGATGCGCCTCCATATGATGAACACCCACGAGCGGGATCTCCAACTGGTACGCGAGCGCCTTGGCGAACGCAACTCCAACGAGAAGCGACCCGATGAGTCCTGGGCCTTGGGTCACAGCAATGAGATCGATATCTTTGGCTTTGATCTTGGATTCATGCAATGCTTCTTCAAATACACATTGGATTTGCTCCATGCAATGCCGCGACGCGATCTCCGGAACCACGCCGCCAAATTTTTTGTGGCGGAAAAGGCTGGAAGAAACGATGTTGGAGAGGATCGTGTCTTTCCCCTTCAGGACCGAACACGATGTTTCGTCGCAGGAGGTTTCAATGCCGAGGGTGTAGAACGGAGCGCGGAGTGTTGAGTTCGGAGTTTGCTTTATTTTATTTTTTTTACGAACTCCGGCCCCCTGACCCCGAACTAATGTTGAAGTTTTTGACATAAGATCTCGTTAACGATCTTCGGATTCGCTTTGCCGCCGGTCTCTTTCATCACCATGCCGACAATGGCGCCAAGGGCTTTTTGCTTACCGGCTTTGAATTCCGCGACTGCGTTCGGATTCGCGGCGATCGCCTTCTCAACAGCTTTTTCGATCAGGCCGGTGTCCGAGACCTGTGTGAGGCCTTTTTCTTTAACGATCACTTCCGCCGCTTTTCCGGTCGCCGCCATTTCCTGAAGCACGTCTTTGGCGGTCTTGCCTGAAACCGTGCCCGCTTCCATCAACTTGAGCAACCCTGCAAATGCCTTGAAATTGATAGGACAATCCTCGATCGCAATGTTTTTTGAATTGAGCATGGCAAGAAGTTCTGTCTGTATCCAATTGCTCGCGGACTTTGCCCCGGCGCCTTCGCGGACACAATCTTCAAAATATTCTGCGAGTTTCTTTTCCTGAACGAGAACATAGGCATCATACTCGGAGATCCCGTATTCTTTGATGAACCGCTTCGCGCGTGCCATCGGCAATTCCGGCAATGAGGCTTCAATTTCTTTCACAAGTTCGCGGGACAACGTGAACGGCACAAGGTCCGGCTCCGGAAAATAGCGGTAATCGTGCGCTTCTTCCTTGGAGCGCATGGAGAATGTCGTCCCCTTCACATCATTCCAAAGCCGTGTCTCCTGGACGATCGTCTCCCCATTCTCACAAGCTTCAGTCTGCCGCTCGATCTCATACTGAATGGCTCTCTGCACCATCTTGAACGAGTTCAGGTTCTTGATCTCGACTTTGGTCCCGAACTTTTCCTGGCCCACGGGCCGGACCGACACGTTCGCGTCACAGCGAAGGCTTCCCTTTTCCATATCGCAGTCGCTAACTTCCACATATTGAAGGATAGCTTTCAGCGCGGTCAAATAATCGTAAGCTTCCTGCGGGCTCCGGAGGTCCGGTTCGGAAACGATCTCAAGAAGAGGAATGCCGCCCCGGTTGTAATCCACCAGGCTTCCATCCACGATGCCTTCATGAAGAAGTTTTCCCGCGTCTTCTTCCAGGTGCGCGCGCGTAACGCCGATCCTCCGTTCGATCATCTTGCCCTCTGCGGTTTTGGTCTCGATCAAGAGTTCGCCCTTACCATTCACCGGCATGTCGAATTGTGAGATCTGATAGGCTTTGGGGAGGTCGGGATAAAAATAATTCTTTCGGTCGAATTTGAGCCGCTCGGCGACTTTGCAATTCAGCGCAAGCCCAACACGGATACCGAGCTTCAAGGCCGCTTCATTTAAGACCGGCAGAGATCCCGGCCAACCTAGACACACGGGACACGTATGGCTATTCCCCTCCGCTCCAAACTCCGTGGAGCATGAGCAGAAAAGCTTGCTCTTCGTTTTCAGCTGTACGTGGACCTCAAGTCCGATTACGGGTTCGTATTGCACAGGGCATTTCCTTTTCAATCATGATTGTGCTAGACTTCTCCCATGATAAAACAATCATTGATGCATACCAATCCTTACCTCAAAAAACGCGCTTCTCTCCGCAAAATGCTTCTCATTAACATTGCAAGCTCAACAGCCATCGAACTTGGCTCCAATCCGGCCTGGCTCAACACGACCTTGAAAAAAAGCCGCCCTAAATCGAACGGTTCAAAAGCGTCCTCTTAATCACCTCTCCAAACATATTCCGCATCGAGCCATAGTCATGATCCAATCCTGCCTGCACAGCCTTAAAATATTGCTCTCTTCTCTTGCCCCGGATAACGCTAAAATCAGAAGGGGCAGACCCGCCTGAAGTCCCATGAGTGTCGCCAAAAACCGAGCGAGCCTTCCATTCCCCTCCCGAAAAGGGTGAATAAGGACAAACTCGACATGCGTTTCCGCAATAGCTTCGACCAGCTGCCTCTGGGAAGCGAATTTGCTCGGTGTGTATTTTTCCAGCATTCCTTTTTCGAATTCTTTCATCAACCTGGACAGCTGAAGTGCTGAAGCAGACGGAAAATCACCTTTTGATAAATTGACCTGACGGTAACTTCCTGCCCAATCATAGATGTCACCCAGCCACATCTTATGCATTTTTCGAATATCTGCCGCTGTGAACCGATGTTTTTCGCCAAAGAGACCCAGGATCTTCTATTGGGCTTGTTGTAAAGCAGGCATTTTAAGCTGATCCATTTCCCGCTTGTTCTTAACCCCGATCAAATTCCGTAAAACCAACCCTTTGGACCCCGGTTCATACTGGTCTTCGAGAAGATGGGATGTTTTATAAAGCCCTGACTTCTTCATCTATCGCCCTTTAAAATCGATATTACTTTTTCACCGATGGCATGAGCAGAAAAGTTCGCTCTTCGTTTTCAGCTGTACGTGGACCTCAAGTCCGATCACAGGTTCATAGTTCATAATCGCTTTTGACCTTTCCAAAATCACGCCAGGCAGCTCCTTAAATTTCATTCGGAGATTCAATCCATGTCTTCCCAATGCCGCCCATGTCCATAAGGCAAACATTAAATATTTGCTTCATATTTGCATTATCACAGAAACTAACACGCCAAACATACTGTGGATTTTCAAGATATTCAATTTTTGAAATAAAATAATTTTCTGGAGAATATTTGCTTTTTTCCGCAACTTGTCGAGCCTTCAAGATCACCACATCCATACTTACTGATGGCAAATATTGTCCAATATGAGTTTGTAAATCAAGCGGCTGTTTCGCATTCTCCATTCCGGAAACTACAAGATATTCAATAACACCCCGCTTATGAAATTCAATCTGCCAAGAATAAAATTTAATTCCTCCGAGAGTGAACTTTGTAATCATATAGTCTGGGACAGGATATCCTTTTTCTTTTAAGAATTGCCGCGCTTTTGCTGCCAGCTCATCCACATTTCCCTTAAATGACGGATAAGGCATTGCTGTTTGCACCATCATTTCTTCATTCTCCGCTATAGCGGATTCGAGCATGCAGAAAGAAAAAACGATAGTAGCCATAATCCAAATCAGAGTTCCGTTTCTCGCTTTCATAATTTTCCTTTCAACGCGACGTTAACCGGGCGCTACTCAGGGGAAAACATTGATCCCGTCTACTTTTCGCCACACTCCGCTTCTTCTTCGCGGACGAGATCAAAAGCTTTGGCCGAGGCATCAAAACGATCGGAAAAGTCGATCCTCTCCTCGCGCATCTTTGCCATCAGGATCTCGTGATACTTGGTCCGGAGGGCATTGACCTTTTCCTTGGCCAAGTGTTCTGATTCAGGAATTTCTCTCTCAGCCTTAACCAGATCCGTATAAACGCGAGCAATCTCAAGGACTGTCATAATTCACCATGCGCAATCCGGATGGCAATTCTGGTCGCATGCTCCCTGTCCTTGTATTTGATCCCCTGTTTCTTGAGCAGGCCGATGAACTTGCAGTGGAGACCGATCCGTTTTTCTTCCAGCTTCTGTAATTCTTCAGGATCGGTCGTTCGCTCGATCTTTTCGATGACTTCTATGTACCGCTTAGCCGCTTGAACAGATTATCCGGCATTGTTCTATTCATCCCCTAAATTTGAAATCATCTCTACTCATTCCTTCGGCAAATCGCGGAACACCTGCGCCAATTCTTTTTTGCCCATCTTCCCTTCCGCAACGGACAACATGTCGCTACTGAGCGTTCTTTTGGGATCAAGAATAGAAATTCCATTCAGCTCAAGGAAAACCAAAGCGGCCTCAAGCGCAGTTCGTTTGTTCCCATCGAGAAAGGGATGGTTTTTGCAAATGTGAAAAGCATAGGCCGCGGCCATTTCAAAAAGCCCCTCATGAAGCCAGTGCCCGCCGAAACCGGCTTCTGGCTGGGCCAAAGCAGATTGCAATAGCGCCATATCCCGAACACCTTCCGTCCCGCCATAGTGTTCTATCTGGCCGGCATGAAGCGCCATCACTCTAGCAAGCGTCAAGAAAGCAGGCTCTTTCGTCCCGTATTGAAAAGAACTTTCTTCCCGCACGCCTGAAACAAGGCGGGAACTGCTTCCCCGTCTTTTCTTTTGATAACTTTTATAGGTTAAGATCTTAGACATGAGCGAAAACCTCTAATCTGCAAGAGCTTTAAAAGTAGCCGCATGTCTTTTGTTAACCTTAGCGACAGCCTCGCGGAATTTCTTTTCCTCCTTCGCATCCTCCACGGGAGAAATGATAAGATTCCGGCCGTCGGTGTTGATCTCGAGCGGTGTATCCTGGGTAATATGGAGAAGATCGAGAATTGCCTTCTCGATGATCAGTGCTGAACTGTTTCCATGGGCTGTCAGATGCTTTATCATAAATTCTCCTGTTTACTTAATGTATCTACAATGTAGCACCATGATATCGTTTTGTCAAACCCCTACAGCAACGGCTTTTTCTTGTAGATTCCAGTTTCCTGTTCAAAAGCATAGGCCGCGCGGAGCATGGTGGCCTCATCAAAGGGCCGCGCCATGAGCTGCATGCCGATCGGAAGTCCTCCAGAGGTAAAACCGCAGGGAAGCGACATCGCGGGAATACCTGCCAGATTAGCCGGGATAGTAAAAATATCGGAAAGGTACATCGCGACCGGATCCGAGACCTTTTCCCCGATCTTGAAGGCCGCGGTCGGCGAGGTCGGCGAAAGGATTACGTCGACTTCCTTGAATGCCTTCTCGAAATCCTGACGGATCAGAGTACGGACTTTCTGACCTTTGAGATAATAGGCTTCGTAGTAACCGGCGGAAAGAACGAATGTCCCGAGAAGAATGCGGCGCTTGGCTTCCTGGCCGAATCCCTGGTCACGCGTCTCAAAATACATTTCGCGAAGATCTTTGGACGGAACGCGCAGCCCGTATTCCACGCCGTCAAAGCGGCCGAGATTCGAACTGGCCTCCGCCACCGCGACAATATAATAAACTGACACCGAATGTTCAGTGTGCGGCAAAGAGATCGTCTTGATCTCAGCCCCGAGTTTCCTGTAAATGTCCGCAGCCGCACGAACGCTTTTTTCGATCTCCGGATCAATCCCTTCAATGAAATATTCTTTCGGGAGACCGATACGCAATCCCTTTACATCCCGATTGAGAGATTGCGTAAAATCTGGAGCTGCCTCTGGCGACGACGTGGAATCTTTTGGATCGTGGCCGCTGATCACATTAAGCAGGATCGCCGCGTCTTCCACCGTCTTAGTAATAGGACCGATCTGATCAAAACTGGAACCAAAAGCAATAAGACCATAGCGCGAGACGCGACCGTAAGTGGGCTTCACGCCGACCACGCCGCAAAGCGCGGCGGGCTGACGGATCGAACCGCCGGTATCGCTTCCGAGCGCCGCGAGGGTCATGTCCGCCGCAACCGAAGCCGCAGAACCGCCGCTCGAACCGCCCGGCACGCGTTCCAGGTCCCAGGGATTCCGGCATGGACCGAACGCGGAGGTTTCGCATGAAGAACCGAACGCAAATTCATCCATATTACAAGTCCCGAAAAGCGTCGCGCCGGCGGTTTTAAGTTTTTCTATCACTGTCGCGTCATAGGGCGGCACATGCTTCGCCAGGATCTTCGATGCGCAAGTCACTTCCCTGCCGTCGATGCAAATGTTGTCTTTAATGGAAACGGGAACTCCAGCGAGCGGTAAACGTTCAGGGGGAAGCACTACGCTGCTTTGAGAAGGATCAAAACGCAAAAACGCATTCAGTCTAGGATTCACTGCGGCAGCGCGTCTTTGAAAAGCTTCAAGAATGGACTGAGGACCATCCTTTTTTGCGACGTCGATAGCTTCCTTGAGCGTTAGGGAACAGAGATCGGTCATGGTATCAATCCCGGTGAACGATCTTGGGGACTTTGAAGAAACGGCCGTCTGCCCGGGGAGCGTGCACAAGGGCTTTTTCGGCGGCATCAGAGGTCTTGGCCTCGTCTTTGCGGAAAACATTCTCCATATTCAGGACGTGGCTTGTGGGCTCGACGCCGGTCGTATCCAGAGCGCTCAGTTTCTCGACATAGGAGAGAATGGCACCGAGATCTTTCTCGAGCTTCTGCTTTTCTTCGGACTTCAGATTGAGACGCGAAAGCTCCGCGACTCTTTCGATCTTGAATTCCATAAGAATCCTCAATAAGGGGTTTGAAGTGCCGCCATTCTGCCCGAAGGCGGAAGACGTGTCAAATGACATGCTCGCTTACCCCAAAAGCGACCCATGATAAAAAAATTCAGCGGCTCGATCGGAACAATGGCGCGAAATAAATCCGGGATACTCCGACGCTCAGAAAGGACCGCCCATCAAAGCAAAAGACGGGGGGGGGGCTATAAACACATCTTGCCTCCGCCCGTGTTCAAGACACCACGTCACAGGAATCAATCTTCCTCTTTAAGGTAGACCTTATAAAGTTCGCGGGCCGTTTCTTTATCGCGCGGATCCCACCGCAGAGATTCCTTTAATAACTGTACAGCCTGAACCCTGTCCCCTTTTTTCCTGAAAAGAGACCCCAAATGTTTATAAGCCAGGGCATAGCGGGAGTTCAGATCGATCGCCTTTTTATAACTATTAGCCGCCTTCTCAAGATCGCCCATTTTTTGATAGGCCAGCCCCAGCTGATCGTAGGCCGGATAATACCAGGGAGCTAACTCTACTGTCTCGCGATAGAGCAACAACGCTTGATCTATTTTCCCCTGCTCTTCATAAACAAGACCCAAATTAAAAACGGTCGGCATATAGCGGGGATCCTTTTGGTGGGCGCGCTCAAAAAAAGATTGTCCTTTCCCCTTATCTCCGTGGTCACAATAATAATTGCCCAGATTCCCGTACCCCCGCGCTTTATTAGGCGATTTTCGGATCACATCCTCCCAAAGTGATATTTCTGTTTTCCAAATCTGATTACGCGCATAGGTCATACCCGAAAAAGCAAGCAGAACCGCCATTCCCGCCCCCAAAAAATAGACTCGCTTCCTGAATATCGTAACCAGGGCCAACGACAGAAAGGTTGCGCAGCCCACGAGGGGGAGATACATCCGGTGTTCAAAAATGACATCCCGGATCGGAAAAATGCTGGATTCGACGGAAAGAGTTAAAAAAAACCAAAAAATCACAAACGACACAAGGCGGTTTTTCCGTAACAGCCCCATCGCAAATAAAAATAAACCTGTCAGAAGAAAAAAAGAGCATAACGTTTTTATTTCGAACAAGGAATGCGCTATCGGATAGTCATAATCAAGATTTTGGTTCACCGGGAATAAGAACAAACGCAAGTAAGTGCCCAGGGCATTCAACTCCGTCAGAAAATAATCGCCCCGGGACACGGCATTTTCCTGCATGGGAATAAGCACGACCTTATCAGCAAAAAAACTGAGATCAGAGCGCACGAGCAGAGGAATGATGAAAAGAGTCATCAAAAAAGGCGTCAACCGTACAACCGCCTTTCTGAGATCATGATCAAAATCAAAAAAAAGACCTTCCACAAGGATCAAGGCTATCGGTAACGAAAAAGCGTTTTCCCTACAGAACATGGCCGCAAAGGTCATGGCCCATGCCCCGAAGTAATAGGCCGAGCGGCCGCCGAGCCTCGCTTTTAAGTAAAATACAATAGCCCCTAAATAAAAAAAAGCCGCCATGGCCGTGATGCGCTGCACAATATAAGTGACGGCCTCGGTCTGAAGCGGATGGCAAAGAAAGATAAGCGCGCTGAACCCGGCCACAGAAACGGCCGTTTTCTCTGAATATTTCTCGCGTAAATGCGGTGTCTTCAACAAAAGCAAAATCAAAAAATATGTCCAAAATGAATTGAAAATATGAAGCATGATATTAAAAAAGTGATACCCTGTTACATCCGTCCCGGTGAAAAAAGAACTGGCCGCAAAGGACAGATAAGGGAGAAATCTCGACGGGGGATTGGCGGACCAGACCCGCCGGATATCCATGGGATTACTGACCGACGGGTTCTTTTCAATGACCCGGTGATCGTCAAATTGGAAGGGGACATTCCAGGAATTAGAGTAGACCATGATTCCTGCCAAGAAAAAAAGCGCCAGCCATATCCCGTGTTGGCTCCGGCTCTGCGAATGCGTCATCTGTTTTAGCGCCTCAATCTCATCCGGGGTGACCCCCGCCGCAACGATAACTTGCCCACCGTGTGGAAGGGGTGAAAAAATGATAGCCTGTGTCAATTTGCAATTCATTCGTCAGACCATTGCAGGACACCTCCGTCAATGATCATGACCATGGGGGCATAATACCCATGCCGGTATTTTGTCAAAGATATTTCTTCGAACGGGATTAGATCAGGACGGCAGCGCTAAAAATACCGGTGGTGGTTTGGACCTTGTTGCTTCCGAAAACATCCTGCTGAACGCCCGTTTCAAAACGCCAATGATCGCTTACCGGAAGGACACAACCCAGGACCAGACTCGCAAGGTTCCCTGTCATCCCGTGACCTCCGAAATCATGAGAGAAAATAACTTCGACCTCCGGCTGCAGCCACCGGAAAACCTGATACCCGACCGCGAAATTCGAATGGGCTGTTCCGTAGTAATACTTGGTACGCTCCCAATGAGCTAATGGCATGCTATAGCCCAGGTTCAAAGTTCCATTCCAGCGGCCAAGGTCCTTGGTAAAAGCAAAAGCATTGTCCAGACTGGTGTACCCCTGACTTGCTCCGATATGATCAAGGTTGCCGCGACGCCCGGTCGGCACATAAAGCGTGGGGATATAAGAAACTTCGAGTTTTTTTTCTGCGGAATCGTAAAACCGCCAGCGTCCCGTAACGCCGAGATCCCCGAACCCAAACCCGTGCGTGGGACCTTCTGTCTCATCTCTCGCGGCCCCGCCCGCCTCAGAATTCATCAGGTCTCTGAATTCATTGTAATTATTTTTCTTGTCGAGCGTGTGCTGGAACCACTGGATGATCCCAATATCAATATCTTTATAGATGCCGACCGTGGTCTGCGTCTCAAAGATCTGCGCCAGATAAGTGCCCCGCTTCTCCCTCTCACCGTCTGACTTCCACCCGAATTGCCCGCCCTGGATGACATAAGAACCCCAGACCTCCACCTGGCCGGGATCATTCGGCGTCGCGTCCACCGTCACCACCTTGGCATGTTCCTCGATGGCAATACTTCCCTCGGCGTGCGAGGCATAAAGAACGTCACGCCCCAGACACAACCCAACTCCCAAGAAGAGCGCCCATTTAAAATAGTTCGCGCAAAATAATTTCATTTTCCAGTGAAAGGATCTTTGGGCTTTTCGGCATCTTCCTTCTTTTCAAACTTCGGCCTGCCCGCTGTGAGACAATCGGACCCGCAACATCCTCCGCTTTTTTTTCCGAAGAAACAACGCAGCGCGAGCAATGATGCCAGCGCAACAATGCTTAATGCGATAATCTCGTTGGTATCCATAATCCCTCCGGTGCAACTTACTGCGCGTTCATTATTGAAACCCCAAAAGCTGACCCCCCTGAAACACGATGAAAGACGCGGACCACGCGAGCGCGGTCATATAGAAGATCATAAAGAACATCCACCCCCAGGATCCGGTTTCACGCTTTACGATCGCGAAAGTCGAAAAGCACTGGCAGGCGAGCACATAAAAAACCATGAGTGAGAGCGCGACAAGCGGCGTATAGGCCGGCTTCCCGGTCAAGAGCGAACGCTGTTTTTGAAGCGCCTCAACCAACCCGGCGGTCATGCCCTCGCCTTTTGTCTGCACATGATGCACGATCGCGAGTGTACTGATCAAAAGTTCTCGCGCCGCGAACGAAGCCACGATACCGATACCGATCTCCCAATTGAACCCCAGGGGGCGAATGGCCGGCTCGATTATTTTTCCGAGAGAACCGGCATAGCTTGAACGGATCTGAAGATCTTTCGCTTCATGTTCAAGATCACCAAGACGCTCCTGCAAAGCCTTACCGGTCATGGTCAGCATGCTCTGATGCCTCGCTGTGGCAAAGCGGGCCTCGGTCGCCGGATCCTTCGGATAACTCACACAAAACCAAAGCACGATGGAGAGAAGAAAGATGACGCTCCCCGCCCGGGTAATGAATTCTTTGGCCCGGTCCCACATCGTACCCACTACGGTTTGGAGATGGGGAATCCGGTAAGGCGGCAGTTCAAAAACAAACGGCATCCGGTTCCCTTTAAGAAATGTTTTCCGGAAAAGCGCGGCAACCCCAAGTCCCGTCCCGATGCTCAGAAGATAGAGTCCGAGAAGCGTCAAACCCTGAAGATGAAGGACATAGAATATATGGACTTTGGGAATGAACGCTGCGATCAAAAGAGTGTAGATGGGAAGACGCGCGCTGCAGCTCATGAGCGGTGCCACGAGGATCGTCGCAAGGCGGTCATTGCGGTCCTCGATCGTGCGTGTCGCAAGGACTCCCGGTACCGTGCAAGCAAAGGAACTGAGAAGCGGCAAAAAAGCCTTGCCGTTCAGCCCCACTTTTTTCATGAGTTTGTCGAGCACGAACACCGCGCGCGCCATGTAACCGGTGTCTTCGAAGAGTGCTATGAAAAAGAAAAGCAGAAAGATTTGCGGCAGGAAGACAACAACATTCCCGACTCCCGCGATGATGCCGTCCACCACCAGGCTCTCAAGGGGCCCGCGCGGCAGCCAAGCCTGAGCAAGATGCCCCACCCGTTCTATGGCATGGGACAAAAGATCCATCGGAAACTGCGCCCAGGAAAATATCGATTGAAAAATGATCCCCATCACCCCGACAAAAGCCAGAAGACCCCAGAAACGGTGAGTCAGAACGCGGTCCAGGCGCTCCGAGAACGGGAGAACCGTTTTAGAAGTACGGCGAACGACTTCCGCGCAAATTTGATCGATCGCCGCGTAACGGCATTCCGGCTCCACCGAGGTCCAGTCAATCCCGCATTGCTTCAGGGAGGCGCGGACGCTTAACACCTCTGCCTGCAAAAGATCCCGGGACTTGTTACCGGTAAAAAAGGGACCCCGGAAGTGACTATCCGACAGGATCCGGAGCGCTTCTCCAAAAACACCTTGAGAACGACTTTTCAAACGCCCTTCGATCAGGACGGAGATCCTGTCCAGCTCTGTCTTGAGCTGAGCCGGTAAAAAAGTATCGATCGAGAACGGTCCCTTGATATCGGTTAAACCTTCGAGCGCCAAAGCGATAGCCTGCCGGAGCTTTTCGATCCCCTCGCGTTTCATGCCGACCGTTGCAACGCAGGGAACGCTTGTCAGCTTCTCAAGTTTCCTAAGATCGATCTCTACGCCGTCCTGCCGGGCCATATCCCACATATTCAAAACCAAAATGACGGGAATCCCGGTCTCCAGGGTCTGTGTCGCGAGATAAAGATTTCTCTCAAGATTGCCGGCGTCCAGAACTACCAAAACGAGATCCGGCGGAGGCGTATCCTCTCTGATCCCGAGAAGGACATCCCGAACCACCTCTTCATCCAGGGAACGCGGCAGAAGGCTGTAGGTTCCCGGAAGATCCAAAACCGAAATGTCCTCGTCGGAAATCCGCATCCACCCTGTTCGTTTTTCAACCGTAACCCCGGGATAGTTCGCCGTGCTGTGCCGCAAGCCGGTCAGCGCGTTAAAGATCGTCGTCTTCCCCGTGTTGGGATTTCCGACAAGCGCGATCTCCCTAGCTTTTTTGATCGGATCATTTTCGTTCGACATATTCATCCTTTGAAAATCTTATTTCGATACTCATTCTCAACCTGCAACCCGGTACTTATAACTAAGAACGGTTTCCAGGCACAGATCTAAGTCCCTAGTCTCCGGTTTGACAAGGATCTTCGACGCGTCCCGCTTGCGTATCGAAAGATTGTATCCGCGCAGAATGATCTCCATGGGATCACCCAGGGGAGCGAAACGTTTCACCTGGACCACCGTACCCCGTATCAATCCGAGCTCCTTGAGCCGGTAGTGAAGATCCTCTTCCCCCTCATATCCCAGAACCACGGCCGCCTCTCCGGTTTTGAGCTGATCAAGCGTGCGTTTTATGTCCGGCATTTCTTGCAAAGCCCCACAAGTTGATGGCAATGATAATCGAGTTTGAATGAATGGACTTTCGCGACACGCTTCTGAGACTGTTCGATCCCCGCGTCTTTAAACTCCACGATCTTTTCACATCCGCGGCAGATCAGATGATCATGGTGAGCCTTGGAACGCGCGCATTCATAGTAAGTGTCGCGGCTTGAGCGAAAACTCTGAGCCAGAACGCCCGCCTCAAGAAGGATCGGAAGATTCCTGTAAACTGTATCGCGCGAAACCCTGAGCCCTTGTTTTTTCAGGCGGGAGACCAGGATATCCACATTAAAATGCCCGCGCTGGCGCCTTATCCCGTCGATCAGCTTCAGCCTCTCACCGGTCAGACGGAACCCTTTGCCGCGAATAAAACTCTCGAAACGCTCCCTGTCTTTAACCATACGGAAGGATCCCTGGAGGAATATTATTAAGACTTAGTCTGAATAAGGAAAGTCTATCGAAGAATAGTGGCGCTGTCAATCAGACAGCCGGAAAAGGAATTACCGGGGGGGGGGGGGGGCCCGGGGGGGACAGACGGGGTTTGGGCGGAAAACGGGGGGAGGGGGCTACACGAGAGGGGGGGGAGGGGCGGGGTTTGACTTCTCCGGTTTCCAA
>Ga0114951_10003491_pt1 | contig 16211 bp, 11 predicted proteins | sample AM7aDNAmetaG_FD_88677 | JGI IMG/M metagenome (GOLD analysis project Ga0114951, IMG submission 88677) | Freshwater microbial communities from Finland to study Microbial Dark Matter (Phase II) - AM7a DNA metaG | ecosystem: Environmental > Aquatic > Freshwater > Lake | place: Finland: Lake Alinen...
CTACACCTGTCTTGTTGGCCCGAATGGCTCCGGGAAATCCACCGTCCTATGCGCCCTTAACATCTTCTTCCGTCAAGTTGAAGACTCACCGACCGACGTTACGACGCTGATCCGGGACGACTTCCACCTACAGAACACCGCCGAACCAGTCGAGATTACAGTCACATTCTGTGATCTCAGCAAGGAAGCGGAAGAGGACTTCAAAGGATACGTGCGGCAGGGGAAACTGATCGTTTCTGCAGTGGCAACCTTCGATGCGAGTGGAAACGCGGCCATTGTGAAGCAGTACGGGCAGCGATTAGGCATGGAGGAATTTAAGCCATTCTTCAAGGCATACGGAGACGGGGCATCCGCTACCGATCTGAAAGCGATCTTCAAGGCAATCGAAGAAACAAATCCCGAACTGGAGGCGCTCAAATCGAAGACAACCAAAGAGGGTATGTATGAAACGCTCCGCGCCTTTGAAAGCGAGCGTCCGCAGACTTGCAAACCCATCCCAAGCGAGGACCAATTCTACGGAGCAACGAAAGGCGCAAACCTGCTTAACAAGTATGTGCAGTGGGTGTTTATTCCAGCAGTTAAGAACGCCTCTGATGAACAGTCAGAATCGAGGACCGGGGCGCTTGGGAAACTACTGGCGCGCACGGTCCGCGCGAAAGTCAACTTCACCGCCGCGATTGAGTCCCTGACGGCGGCCGCGCGGGAACAATACCAAAAAATGTTGGATGAGAACAGCACAGCACTTGCAGGGGTTTCGGAATCACTGAGAAAACGTCTCACTGAATGGGCGCACCCAGAAGCTACCCTGCGCCTCGAATGGAAGAATGACGCTGCAAAAGCCGTGCGGGTTGATCCCCCACTGGCGGGAGTCATAGCAGGCGAGGCGGGATTCGAAGGCGAACTAGTCAGACTTGGGCACGGCTTTCAACGGTCATACCTTTTGGCCCTGTTACAAGAGTTGGCAACGATTGACGATGTCAACGCTCCCCGCTTGATTTTAGCGGTTGAAGAACCAGAACTCTATCAACACCCTCCGCAAACACGCCATCTCGCGGACATCTTTCAAAAATTGGCCAAAGAAAACTCACAGATCATCGTAGCGACACATAGCCCGCACTTTGTTGTGGGCAAACATTTCGAAAGTGTCCGTCTAATCAGACGCGACGAAGTTGGACAATCCGCCACCGTCCGGCACTACACGTTCGCCAGCTTCTCCGATCGTCAAGCAGAAGTGTTTGGCGAAAGACCAAAAGCAACGTCGGCCGCCCTTACGAAGATTCATCAAACACTGCAACCTGAATTGAATGAAATGTTTTTCACAGAGCGGCTCATATTGGTTGAGGGTCCTGAAGATGCTGCATATATCCACACCTGGCTGAGCCTGACGGGCCGGTGGGAGGGATTCAGAAGGAGCAAATGCCACATCGTGCCGGTTAACGGCAAAAACGAACTCATTCGTCCCGGCATTATCGCGAAAGGCCTGGATATTCCGGTGTTCGCGATTGCAGACGCAGATGCAGACAAGGGCAAACCAAAGGAGAGCGAGGTGCGGAATCGTGCTCTTGCGAGGATCTTCGGTGGGGACAAAAACGACCTATTCCCTCTCGCCCCGCAGTGGAATAAGGGACTCGTCTTGTGGCCCGCCGATTTTTCAGAAACAGTCGAAAAGGAATTCGTGGAATCACTCGGAGCTCAGGGGCAGCAGCATTTCGACGATATCCGCACTAGAGCACGAGCTGAGTGCGGCAATGCTGACAATCTCAAAAAGAACCCAATCTACATTAGCCATATGCTTGATATCGCGTGGCAGGAAGGTGCCAAGTCCGCAAGTTTGGACCGACTTTGCGAAGAAATTCTAGCATTCGGTGTGACCAATGCGTCCGCGCAAACCGACGGAGCGGCCCCGGTCCACTGACATGTTCATAGATGTTGAATTCATTTCGCGGTCATCCGGTTCATCCACGATCAGGCAAAAGGAACCGGGCGGAATTCGGTTTTTCGGTTAAGTCATCGGCTCGCGGCGGCTTGGTCCAGAATTTGGTCCAAACGAGCGCCGAAAGGGCTCCATTTTGGACCAAGTTGTCCTTTGTACTCCGTTGAAAACAAAGGCACTCCGGGCCTCAATCGTCGGCTCTTAACCGACAGGTTGTAGGTTCGATTCCTACCGCGTCCACCATAGAATCAACCACTTACAGACACCGCAAATTCAGACTTCGCCGAACTTCGCCGAATTGCTCTCGAACCCCGCGGTTTTCTTCCCTGCAAACCCATCTCTTTTACAGGCGCTGACCAGCCATCGAGCACGGCATCCGTGCGCGAGTTTACGGCATCGAGAACGCTCTTCTCAATGGTCTGCACGTACACGTCTCCGGTCGTCTGGATGCTCGCGTGCCGCAACATGCTCTGCGTGTCTTTTAGGGTTCCATGCTTCTGCATGTCGGTTCCCAAAGTCCGCCGCATTACCTGAAAGGTGATGAGACGATCCGGGATGCCCAGTTTCTGAGCAATTGGACTGATCCTCCATCTGAGGAAGTTCTTGGCCCAGCGCGGGACTGCCTGACCCTTCCGTTTCCCTCGTCCGAACGTGGGGAACATGAGGGCATCTGGCGAGACGTCGTTACAGACCGCACGCCAGGCTTCGATGACCGGCCTTACCTGTTCGGGCACTGGAATCGGCGCCTTGCTTTGCCTGGTCTTCATCCTGCCCTCAAAGAACTGCCCGTCATAAGCCGTGCCATGTGGGACGAGCGCTTCTCCTGTCCAAGACTTCCACTGGAGCCCCATGATCTCGCTTGCGCGGAGCCCGCAGAAGATGCCCACGTGAATGAGGCAAAGATCGTGCACGTCTTCGATTGCCCCGATCAGCGCCAGCATTTGCTCCCGCGTCATCACAGGTCTTGTCACCGACTTGGTCTGAGGAATCGTCACGTCTTCTCCGGGGTCTTCAGGAAGAAACTTCTGCTTCTTTGCCAAGCTGGTGATCGCGCGGATGTTCGTGAAGCAGTGATGCACGATCGCAAACGAGTAACCTTTATTCGCGATACCGTTGAGCCAGACCTGAATCGCGAATGTGTCCAATTGCCGTAGCGGCCAATCCCCAAACTGCGAAATCAGGTAGTGCTCAATGTGATAGGTGTTTGTCTTGCGGTAAGCAGGACTCCACTTTCCTTGCCGCATCGGAATGTACCTTTCCTTGACGAACCAACGAAAGGTGACTGAGTCGTCAGCAATAGGCGCCTTGGGCAATTCCGAGGTATTAACCTCTTTGAGGATGATTTCCCGGAGCAACTGTTCGGCCTTCCACTTCGGAGTGTTGGCCTTGGGACAGATGCTGACATTGCGGTGTCTCCTGATCTCCTTTCCTTCCCGATCTTTCTCGTAGATCAGGTACTTGCCGTACCACATCTTCACCTTCTCCCCGCAAAGGTAGACGGTGCCTTGCTGATACTTCATTGCCATGTTCGTTCTCCGTTTCTGCTTCTGTCCCTGGTCGTGGAGAACAGTTCATTCATACACGAAATCGCGAGGGCCGGGAAGACCGCTGTGTATCCAGTTCAGCCAGAAAGGCTTCCACATCGGCCCATCGATATCGAACGAGGGAGCCGAGTTTCAGCCCGCGGATTCTGGGCGACCGGCGCGTGGTATGGTCGCGGACCCAGCGCTCGGAGACGCCGAGTTTCGCCGCGACCTGGCGCGCGTTCATCAGCCGATCATTTGCAGGAGGGGCGATTGACTGCGATAGAGGGGCAGATTCGATTGGATATCTGAATCGATCCGATGCCGCAACACGGGGATCGGGGGTTGTTGAATAAAGGGAGTAGAGCGGCTGTTCGAAATGACCAGCGATACGATTCTCGTGCGGCCGGTCCTCTGTGCTGAAGACTGGCGTTCTGTCTGGCACTGCTACGCTGAGAGCATGAGCGCCGGACTTATTGAAAATGCGATTAGACATATTTGACCTCCCGTGCTTGACTTTGGATACATCGTCGAACGAAACGGCCTGCCCGTCCATTACTTTGTATCTAACATCTATTCGCTAGAAGTTATCGCTACTTTTGTCTACTAACTTATAACTCGCCTCTTACTGAGCACCGATGAGGTTCACAAGGTTGATCGAATTCCGCGTTTGAACGAGGAGGGGGAGTGAATGTCAGAATACTCATCCCTTCAGGATTTTATGACTAATCTTCATTGCCCGGTTGCACAAAGGTCTGGCCATTGATGGTGGTCGTGAGCGTGCCAGTGGCTTGGAGAATGTTGGTCCTCACGTCGATCGTCAGTTTGAAACCGTCAGGGCTTGTCCGTTTGGTCCCCTGCACCTTCCCAGTCTCAACAATATTTGAATACCAGTCGAGCGACGTTGTGGTTGGAGTGGGGCGCGTCTCAGACACGCTCTCGGAGCCGTTTAGGACGTTTCCCGGCTCGTCGGAATAGTTGTCGTAAGTCATCGTCACTGTACGAATCGCATTGTGGTCCGATGTATGGACGATGGTTGCAGTCGCAGAGCCGGAGATACTGCCAGGTAGCGTATACGTCCCTTCCAGAATGAGCGGTCGGGTTGGTGTCGGAGTGCCCGGCACATACGAAGTTCCCCATGGGACGCTGTCCGAGATGGGCCTTGGCGGCCGAATCGAAAGCGGCTTGCGGCTCGTGAAGCGAGCGATCAGCATGCGAAAACGGCGTCCACCAGGTTCGGTTGGTGGAGGACACGGCAACGGGTTGGAACCGCCACACGCGGGGCTGGCGACCTGTGTCTGAAAGAAGACGACACGTGTGCCGTCCGCAGACCATCGCGGATCCGCCATGGCGTTCCAGTTGGGATCACTCGCGCTACCAGGCTTTCCATCGCCTGCCGTCAGCAACTGGCCTTGATAATCGCCGCGGTCGCCAAAGCGATCCAATAGATATGCCTGCATGAATCTACGGTCGTGGTTATTGCGCACTGAGGATACGGCACTGGACGTAACAAGATCCGTGATCGGCGGAATTCCTCCCATCGCGGCAAGGAACATTTGGCGCCCTGAGCCGCGCGTGTCTTCAACCACGATCCACTTGTCATCGGGAGATGCATCCAGCGGGTCGGCATACTCAGGGTTCGCAGTCAGGCGGCGCACCTTGCCCGTCAGGAGGTCTGCCGCGAACAGATCGATGTTCGAGGACTCGAAGGGATAGCCAACGTAGAAGACCTCGCGGCCATTCTTGCTGAAACCGCGAAACTCGCCCACGTCGATGCCGTCGTGATTGATTCGCAATTGATTCGGATGCCGCGGGTCCGGCCCCAGGACACGCTGATCGAAGCCTTCCTGAAACAATCTCGTGACCGAAGTCAACTCATAGCGGGGGGCCAATGGTTCTCCGGTTTTCGGAGCGGGGTTGAATTCGAGTCGGCCAATGTAGCCGAACTGAGTGAACCTGTTGTTATAAATGGAGAGGGAGTTGAATCCCAGGTGAACGCTGTCGGGGTGAATCCTCAGTTCGCGGATGTTTCCGCTCGGGCCCGAGCCGTCCGGCCGGACATTCCACCGAATTGGGTAGATATGAACGCGCTCGGGCGTGCAGCGCGCGTCCGTCACCAGGAAGGGAGAACAGTCAATAACATTTGTGCCTTCGAGTATGCGCTTGCCATCGAGGAAGGCCTGGGGGTAGCTCTGATCGGGACCTGCTCCGACGCGATTCTCAGCAGGAACGTCGCAGGTTACGCAATGCCACGCATCGCCGTTGGGAAAGTTAGTTCCGTCTGTCTTGACGATGATGATTTGGCCGCCATTATAAGCGCTGGCCGCGTCGGGCGGCAGCGGTGCGCCCATGAAGTGTACCAGCGCGAGTACGTGATGGCCACCGGGCAGGAAACTTCCGGATTGGAAGCTCAAGGGAGCAGGATCGATGCAGCCTGTCCGATGCGGATTGATAGCTACGGTGCATGCGCCTATGCTGCTCCCTGGCGCGGTCGGGGGTAAGGGCAGCTCGGTGACTTCGATGGGCTCAGGTGCGGGCGGCTTAGGGACCTCGGTTGCTTCTGCAGCAATGGCGGCCAGGCACGACAACAGAACAGCGGAAAGAATAAGCGAGTACATGCGCGGGCTGAACTCGGCATTGACGCGCTTTCGACTATCGCGAGTGCGAAACTTCATTGTGGTACCTCAAAAGAGCGAAGAAGGAGTTGATGACTAAAGTCAGGTGCGGCGAGCCCAACCATAACGCACCGGTTCATTTCACGACGACCCGGACCCGGCCGAGGTTGCGGATGCGGCCGTAGGGTGTGTGCGCATCGCCGTCACGCTGGGATGTTGCGCGAAGCGCAGGAAAATACGTCCCGGCTTTCGAGAACACATGCTTGATGGTCAGTTTTGCCCTGGTGCCCGACGCGCTGCGGTTCGAGGCATCGATCTCCTGCACAACCGGATACGTCTTTTCGCCCTCGAAATCCCACTCCGCTGCAACGATCTTCCCTGTACCAGGCGGCACCTCGATCACAGCTGAGAAGGTCACTGCCTGGCCGACCGAAACATCCGCCCGGGCTCCGCCATTTGCCGTGATGTGCACGACAGGCTGAATTCCCTTGCGTTCGACTGCTGTTGCAGGCAACACGATTTGGCCATCCACCACCTTATAGTTCGTGCTGGGAGGAGGCGCAATACCTTTTTCCACCCACGCGCTCACATCCCGCAACGCCTGCTGCAGTACTCCCACATAGCTCACGGTTCGGGTGGAATCCTCCTGCGTCTCGACGTCTCCATGGATCGCGCGTTCCGTGATCCATACCCGAAAATTGTCATCGAGGCGATCGCCCAATGCGGCCTTCACCTTCGATCGGTACCAATCGGCCTGCCAGGCAAAAGCATCCTGGTCCATCATGCTTTCCAGGAGAATCATCTTGCCCTTGAATTTGCCTGACTGGACTGAACCGGCACCCGTCATCATGGCGCCGATCAACTTGGGTCTCTGCGGATAGAGCGGCTTGCCATCCGGACCTCGAAACTGATCCCAAACATAGAAGTCCGGCGTCGGAACCTGGTAACGATGGTAGTACTGCATGGCGAGAAAATCGGAATTGTCGATCACGACTTCGTCACCGACTTTGATCGCCTTCAAGACCTGAGAATTATCTCCGGCAAAAGGGTTGCTGCCGATGAATACGGTATTCCCGGAGACTCTCCCAACCAGAAGGTCCTTGCCTACCGCATCGCCGCTCTTGATCAAGAGAAAGGCTTCTTCGAGATCACCAGCGGGCACGCTCTCCAACTGGAATCCGACAGGAGCCTCCGCCTTCAACTGTTGCCAGGCTGTATCGACGCCGCCCGATGCGGTTCGCGCTTCAGCGTCGCCGGCGGTAATGACCTTCTTCACGGTTGTCTTTTGCTGGATGCGCGCACGCAACAAGGAGTCAGGCGGATTAGCGCCGAGATATCCTGGGACTTTCCAGAAGTCTTCAAAATAGGAGTGGTCCATCATTCGGATTCCACCAAAGAGCACAGGAAAGGATCCGGGCCCAATCGACTTATAGTTGAACCAGCCCTGGGGCGGGAATCCCAGCGCGGTCACCTCGCGGAGCGTGTCGCGCTCATCTGGATTGAGGTCACGGTACATATCGCCACTGCCACCTGGCTCAATCGCATCGAGGATGGAGGGGAACTTGTCTTTCAGGGTGCGCAGGGCGAGCAAGCGCACTGTGAAGACATTGGGAATTGCTTGCGGCGATCCGACGACGTAGGGCACGGCGCCATCCCAGGTATCGGTGTTCTCAAACCCGCTAATTGTCTTGAATGCTCCACCGCTTCCTCCAAACACGTATCCAGAAGGGCGCTGCGGTCCATACATTTGAGCCGCAAGAACACGGGAATACTCGGCCGCGGCGGCATTCACACGATACCCCGGAATCTTCTGATCCCCCGCAAGAACAGACAGGCTGCCTTCGTTTGTCTCAACGAGGTAGGCTCCGCTTGAGACTGCAAGCCCGATTCCGCTGGAAATCGCAAAACCCATTTTGTCGTCCGCGCCGGAGCTCGGCTGGGCAAGATTCTCGCTGGTCGGCACAGGTGTGACGTACTGGAAGAATCTTCCCTGGTATTGCTCCTTGGGCGGGAAGTAAAACGAGAAGAGAGCTTTCGTGCCCTTGAAACCACCGTGAACGTAGCGATGACGCACAGGCTTGTCGCGCCACTCATCCACGTCTACGAATGGTTCCTTGAATGTGGAATCTGCGTCTGTCGCGCTTGCGCCGGAACCCACGGCACTCTGCTGTGGGCATGCAGGACGAGAGTGGAGGCCAAGGAAGACCACTATAATAAGGGCGACCGCCATAGATGTTTTCGGAACCGATATCTCTCGACTTCTCATTATTTCTCCGCTTTCCCTCGGACAGAGCATTTGGTCTGCCCGATCAGTTGATCTAGTTTCGGTTTTGCTCGACTTCGACCAACTGGCGCGCCTTGATGTCGCGCATGGGGGGTAGGCCGAACATCCTGCGGTACTCACGGTTGAACTGGGTGGCGCTCTCATAGCCGACCTCGAAGGCGGCACTGGCTGAGTCCAGACCTTCAGTCATCATGCGCACGCGCGCCAAGTGCAGGCGCATCCGCTTCTGGTACTGCAGCGGGCTCATCTGGGTCAGTGTGCGGAAGTGTTGGTGAAATGTAGATACGCTCATCTTGGCGACTGCGGCGAGGTCCTCCACACGCAGGGGCTTCGAAAAGTTCTCCTTTAGCCAAACGACGGCTTTGGCTGTGCGATTGCTCTGCTCGCCCAGTGTGGCGACGGCGCGGAGATGCTTGCCAAGGGGTGATCGCAGCAGGCGATAAACGATCTCCCGTTGGATCAGACCCGCGAGGAAGGGTATGTCGCGCGGAGTGTCGAGCAGGTCCAGCAGGCGTATGCAGGAGCTGAGCAACTCCGGCGTGGATTTGCCGATTGCCATCCCGCGAGTACCTGCGCAGACGTCTGATGACAGGAACTCTTCCTGGCTCAAGATCTCGCGGACCGAGGCCATATCGAGCTTGAGGATCAGGGCCAGGATTGGTTTCTCCGGGCTCGCCTGCGTCACCTGGCTAATGACCGGCATGTCAACCGAGGTGAGCTGTAGGGTGGACTCATCACACACATACACCATGCCGCCGATGTTGACATGCTTCTGGCCCTGCCCATAGACGATCATCGAGGGCTCGTAGGTGGCCGAGTAGCAGCTGGTCAGAGCGGTTCGGCGAAACAGGACCAGGCCCGGCACGAGGGTAACCTGATCACCTTCTACTTGGATATGGGCGGCGATCTTGCGGGCCAACTCGGACCGAAGGGCAATCACATGGTCCCCTTCACCGCCTGGGTCGATACTGGCTTCCCGAGGCGTTTCTGCCCTGTTTCCCGCTTCGTTTTGCATTATGCTCCTCCATCTTCAGCGTACCGCCGGGTCGGCATTGCGTGTACAGGAAAATGGACGTCTCGGAGGAATAGGCAAGAAATTCGTAGGATCGTGATACCGTTCGAAAGTCGCGTCTTCGTAGTATCGAGTTGTCGGCAGAGAACACTGACAAGGATGGTTTGCCATGAGAGGAACGAACCGCAGAGATTTCATGAGGTCTGGAGCAATGTTGGGTGCCGCCGTGGTTTCCACGGGCCTTGCATCGTCCGAGGCCAGTGCGAGGCCAAAGATCGCCCAGCCAAATGGCGCTGGAAGCAAAGCCCGTACATTGGGATCCGGGAAAAACGCGATCAAGGTCTCCTACGGCCTTGGCCTGGGTTGCATGGGAATGAGTTGGAATCGCAGCTTCGTTCCCGACCGCAACAAGATGATCGTTCTCATCCGGAAAGGCTATGACATGGGAGTCAATCTATTCGACACGGCAGAAGCGTATGGACCTTTCGTGAATGAGGAGACGGTTGGGGAAGCGATTGCGCCGTTCAGAAAGAACGTCACTCTCTGCAGCAAATTTGGCTTTGACATTCAAAACGGCAAAATGACCGGTGGATTCAACAGTCAGCCTAAACACATCAGGGAGGTCGTGAATCAGTCCCTCGGAAGACTGAAGACCGATCATATTGACCTCCTCTACCAACACCGCGTTGATCCCAACGTCCCCATGGAAGACGTTGCGGGCACCGTGAAAGACCTGATCGCCGAAGGAAAGGTGCGGTTCTTCGGTTTAAGCGAAGCTGGCCCGGAATCGATCCGCAAGGCTCATGCAGTTCATCCCGTAACGGCCCTCCAAACCGAATTTTCCTTGATGTCACGCGATCCGTTGCAAGATGTGTTTCCTGTCTGCGAGGAGTTGGGAATTGGCTTCGTCCCCTATAGCCCGCTCAGTAGAGCTTATTTGACCGGATACATCAACGAGCGGACGACCTATGTGGCCGCAAACGACAATCGTCCCACGTTGCCTCGCTATAGGCTCGGATCAGTGATCGCCAATTGGAAGATCATTGATGTTCTGGTTAAGTTCGGAAACCAGCGCGGACTGACTGCGGCGCAGGTAGCATTGGCCTGGCTCTCAGCGCAGAAGCCATGGGTAGTGCCCATTCCTGGAACCACCAAGTTGGCACACCTGCAGGAAAATCTCTGGTCATCGGATTTTGAGTTCACTCCCGACGAACTCGCCAGCGTCACGGCAGAGATTAAGGCCATTCCAATCGCCGGCGACCGGTACCCAACGCCCCAAACCAGATAGCGATCAGGAGTTAACAATGCAAAAGCGAACATTGGGAAAGAGTGGCCTTGAGGTATCTGCCCTGGGCCTGGGCTGCATGGGACTCAGCTACGGCTACGGTCCGGCGACAGAAAAGGATCAAGCGATCCACTTGATCCGCACTGCATACGAAAACGGAGTTACCTTCTTCGACACAGCGGAGGCTTATGGCCCCAACCTCAACGAAGAACTCCTGGGCGAGGCGCTAGAACCCTTTCGGGACAAGGTCGTCATCGCCACCAAGTTCGGCTTTGTCGAGGGCAAGCCCGCCATGGGCATGGACAGCCGTCCGGAGCGCATCCGTGAGGTGACGGAGGCGGCGCTGAAGCGTCTGCGCACAGACGTGATCGATCTGCTCTATCAGCATCGCGTTGATCCAAATGTCCCCATGGAAGAAGTCGCCGGCGCCGTGAAGGATCTCATCGCGCAAGGTAAAGTGAAGCACTTCGGAATGTCGGAGGCTGGAGTGCAAAGTATCCGACAGGCTCATGCAGTACAACCTGTTGCAGCCCTCCAAAGCGAATATTCACTCTTTTGGCGCGAGCCAGAGAAGGAGATCCTGCCCACGCTCGAAGAACTGGGAATCGGCTTCGTCCCATTCAGCCCGCTCGGCAAAGGTTTCCTGACTGGAGCCATCAACGCAAGCACCACCTTCGACAAAACGGACTTCCGCAACGTGGTGCCGCGCTTCGATGTGGAGAACCGCAAGGCCAACCAGACACTAGTGGACGTGCTTAGCAGGATCGCGGCACAAAAGGGCGTAACCAACGCGCAGATTGCCCTGGCCTGGTTGCTCGCTCAAAAGCCCTGGATTGTACCCATTCCTGGCACCACCAAATTGCACCGGCTGGAAGAGAATGTTGGCGCCGCTGCCGTTGAGTTGACCGCTGGCGATCTTGCAGAAATTGAAAGTGCAGTCTCCGGCATTGAGGTGCAGGGTGCCCGCTACCCCGCGCAACTCGCAAGCCGCGTCGGCCGCTAGAGCTGGGCAACTCCCGGCAAGCAAGGCTCTCCGGCACCGCTGTGTTGGGGAGCGCTCCAAAGACAAGGACAATCACGATGGCAATCAGCGAACAGGCACGAAAGAACCACGATGAACTCTTCCCCGGCCACACATCGACGCTGGCTGTGACCGACCCAGAGCTCATCGAGGTGTTCGACAACTTTGCGTTCGACGAGGTGCTGCAACATGGCAGCCTGGAACCACGCGCCCGCCTGATGGTGCAACTGGCGTCGATGATCGCCTGTCAGGCCCTGCGCGAGTACCGGATCATGGTCGGTGCGGCACTCATTGTCGGCGTCACTCCGGTTGAGGCAAGAGAGATCGTTTACCAGGCCGTGCCGTATGTGGGCATGGCCAAGGTCTATGATTTTCTCCACGCCACTAACGAGGTGTTCAGCGAACGCGGTATCGAACAGCCGCTTCCCGGCCAATCCACTACGACCCCCGGGAATCGCGCCGACAAAGGCCGCGAGGTCCAGGGAAAGATCATCGGCGCGGATCGAGTAGAGAAGCTCTACGCCTCCGCTCCCAAAGATCAGATGCACATTCAGCGGTATCTATCGGCGAACTGCTTTGGCGATCACGTTGCGCGCGGCGGCATCGATATTCCTACACGCGAACTGCTCACGCTGAGCATGCTGGTTTCGCTCGGCGGATGTGATGCACAGGTCAAAGCGCATGTCTCCGCGAATCTTCATGTAGGAAATGATCGTGCACGCTTGATCGATGTCATCACGCAACTGCTTCCATTTATTGGGTACCCCCGCACGCTGAATGGACTGCGCGCTATCGATGAGGTAACAACATCATGAGCAATCAATCCATGACCATATTGGTGATTGGCGCGACAGGCAGCATTGGACGCCTGGTGGTTGACGAGGCAATTCATCAGGGGTATTCGGTTCGCGCGCTCGTGCGCAGCGCTCAGAAGGCCCGCCGACTTCCCGCGAAAGCAGAAGCGGCGATCGGCGACTTGACTCGTCCCGATACTCTTGATGCCGCTGTCAAAGGCATCGATGCCATCGTCTTCACCCATGGGTCGGATGGCGCGGGAAAAGTCGGTTCGGAGACGGTCGATTATGGTGGCGTCCGGAACGTTCTCGCAGCACTCGGTTCGCGGAAAACCCGCATCGCGCTGATGACTGCAATTGGAGTTACGAATCGGACCGGCTCCTATAACCTTTCCACCGAGTCTCACGACTGGAAGAGACGGGCTGAAAGGCTGGTACGCGCTAGCGGGTGTCCGTACACGATCGTGCGTCCCGGATGGTTCGACTACAACAAGGCCGATGAGCATAGGCTGGTCTTTCTGCAAGGTGACACCCGCACTGCCGGCAACTCCAGTGACGGCGTCATCGCTCGACGGCAGATTGCAGAAGTTCTGGTCAGCAGTCTGACTTCGGATGAGGCGCTGCGAAAAACCTTCGAACTCGTCGCTACGAAAGGTCCGGCGCAGAAGAATCTGGATGACATCTTCGCCGCGCTCGACGCAGATCCCGAGATCGGATTCGACGGCGTGCGTGACACGCCTAACCAACCGCTGGAAAATGAGCCGCAGCGTGTGAAGGACGACTTGCGCGCCTTTTCAGTCAACCGTAGTTAGTTTCAGCCCAAGGGGAAAGAAAGGCATAGTCCATGAAGAAGTGCACTCTGCAACTCTTAATCGCGGGTCTGATCGCATTCGCTCAACCCGTTCTGGCGCAGAACGTGAAGCTAGCGGGTATAGCGGTCGGAATGAGTGAGACCGAGGTGAAAGCAGCACTGACCTCAACCGTGCCGATCTACGTCAATCAGGCTTCCGACTATCCTGTTATGCACTATCTCGTCGCAGAAACCGAGATGGAGTCATACGCGTTCACATTGATCGATGGCAAAGTCGCTGCCTTTTCTGTTGTGCATTTCCTGCCTCCGGGGCAGTTGCCGTTCTTGCCTCCAGGCCAGCAACCGACCGTCACTATCCTGCGCGGTCTCATAAGCAAACAGACCTGGACGCCCTCTGAGATATATAAAGGCGACACCTGGTGGTTCAGTGACGCGTCCGGCGCGCCTCTTTCCAATTCTCTGCAATGTAGGCCAGAGTCAGGCGAGACATGGTTGCCCTTTGGGCCGGTTCCGAGTTCAAAGCCGGGCGAGCCCCAAACGAAGTCGATCGAGGGCCTCATGAAGCCGTCGCTCACCTCGTATCCATCGAATTGCGGCGTAAGTATCCATCTGAATCAGACGCCGGCCGAGAGTGATGAATCGGTGGTCACTTCCGTTCGGTACCAGGTGCTAGACATCAAGGCAATGAATGCTTTTCGGGCAAAGCATCCACAACACTAAGCTCAGTGAGGATTGAAATGACAAATGTGATTGTAGTTATCGGAGCTGGATCTATCGGCCAGGCAATCGTGCGGCGAGTCAGTGCGGGCAAGCACGTCTTGCTGGCCGATATTCGGCAGGAAAACGCTGAAGCGGCAGCAAAAGTTCTCTTCGATGCCGGTTTCAACGTCAGCACGGCGGTGGTCGATGTTTCCTCGCGCACCTCGGTTCATGCCCTGGTTGAAGCGGCCACCAGGCTTGGTGAGGTCTCAGGTGTCATCCATGCCGCAGGCGTTTCACCCTCTCAAGCCTCACCGGAGACGATCCTCAAAGTCGATCTGTACGGCACTGCAGTTGTGCTGGAGGAATTTGGCAACGTAATCGCTCGCGGCGGCTCCGGGGTCGTGATTGCCTCACAGTCCGGCCATCGTCTCGGGCCGCTCTCAAGCGAACAGAACGCAATCCTTGCCACGACACCGGTCGAGGAACTGCTATCACTCCCCATGCTTCAGCCGGATCAGATCAAAGATTCCCTGAACGCTTACCAGATATCGAAGCGGGGCAACTCCCTGCGCGTGATGGCGGAGGCAGTCCGTTGGGGAAAGCGCGGCGCACGGGTTAACACGATCAGCCCTGGCATCATCATCACTCCGCTTGCGAATGATGAGCTAAAGGGGCCACGCGGTCCCGGCTATCGGCGCATGATCGAAATCTCTGCCGCAGGTCGAGCCGGCACTCCGGACGAAGTAGGCACAGTCGGAGCGCTCCTTATGGGGCCCGATGGCGCCTTCATCACCGGCAGCGACTTCCTCATGGACGGCGGTGTAACGGCAGCCTTTTGGTTCGGTGACCTTGCCCCGAAGTGACGAAGTGACACTCCGGCGGGAGGAGTGCAATGCTGGCCCCCAGAACGCCAGTTCATCCAATAGCAATTCTGGCTTCATACAGAACCGCCGAGGCACTCACTGACGACGATTACTCCTGAAGAGTCGGCCAGAACATGGCTTTCTATTTGTATTTGGCCCCCGCTCAGTCACCGCTTCGCAACTGTGCCGTTGCGAATCACAAGACGGCGCCAATCCGCCGAATGGACAGACCCTGTCTAAAGAATCGAGGCCGTGTCTTTGTGGCGAGGCCAGACCCGGGCGGAAAGGCAAGTTCATTCGCAGCTGAATACTGTTAAGAGAACGCTTCATAGGAATTCTTTGAGGTGCGCGTTCAGCTGTGCCGAAAGTACCGTAGAAAAAGTTTTGAACGGGTGTGGAAAAGCATCTTGAAACTTGCTACACTGGCATTCCCTTGAGGGCTTTTCGCGTTCGAGTACGCGCGTTCATATTGGTTTTGTGTTGATTGCCTTGGGCAAGGGATAGATGCAACAGCAGTATAGGGCAGATGTAGTGCCCCTCGTCGGTGCCCCTCAGGCTGAGCGTTTCACGGAGGGCTTCCGTATGAACGACTTCGCTGAGTTCCGTCATTTCAAATATTTGCTTGAGATTCTGCTGCAAGAGAGTCTCCGCTCTGCTGCGGACCATCTCAACACCACTCCGCCCAATCTCTGCAAACAGGCGTTGGAGTTCCAGGAGAGATTTCATCTCCGCCTGTACCAGAAACGGCGCGACAACCGCATTGTGCCGACGAAAACCGGGATCGCGTTTATCGCAATCGCGCGGAAGCTGCTCGAAGCACGCGACGAAGCGATCGCCGCCTTACAGGCAGTCGAGAGCGGCAAGATCGATACGCTACGTCTGGGCAGCGGAACGTTCGTCGACAAGCAGTTGTTTCGTGCAGCCTGTGACATCCACCGTGAGTTCCTTCCTTCCTGCGTCATCAAGCCTGAGCACGCCGACAGCTCGGACCTCGCAAATGAGATTGTGAGCGGCAAGCTTCATGCTGCCCTTGTGACACTCCCTGTTAACGAATTCGAACTTCGGGTAGAAGAGCTTCGCCGCGACAGGCTTGTCGTCTGCCTGCGCGCTGACCATCCGCTCGCGGGGAAGCCTTTCGTCAGGCCGGCGGAACTAAGCGGAAATATTGGCGTTCTGTATCATCCGGAGCGGCATCCAGAAGCGCACGCGCAATTGATGGAGCGACTCAAGAGAGCTGGGATTCGTGTCGGAGAATTCAGTAGCGCCTCCCATCCCACTGAAATGCAACATTTCGTAAAAGAGGGCTTCGGGTTGACATTGATTCGAGAGGGAACCGAACTGGACGCTGATCTGACCACACGGCCAATC
>Ga0114951_10003492_pt1 | contig 16209 bp, 12 predicted proteins | sample AM7aDNAmetaG_FD_88677 | JGI IMG/M metagenome (GOLD analysis project Ga0114951, IMG submission 88677) | Freshwater microbial communities from Finland to study Microbial Dark Matter (Phase II) - AM7a DNA metaG | ecosystem: Environmental > Aquatic > Freshwater > Lake | place: Finland: Lake Alinen...
TCGGGCGCCCCGGAACTCTGGCGCGATATTCTGACCACGCCCGATTACGCGCCGTGGCTAGCGCAGGCCCGCCAGGCCGGTTTCGCGTGCGGCTCCGCATTTCCACTCACCAGTCATGCGCACACCTATGGCGCGTTGATGGTGTACTTTGGCAATGGTGTTGAACTGACCGATGAACGCGCGCAGTTCTTTGAGAACTACAGCCTGCAGCTGGCGGCTGCGGTTGAAAGCGCGCGCCTGTTTGAACAAACCGAACGCCGCCTGGAACAGGTGCAAGCCTTGCACACGATCGCAACCGCCATTTCGGGCAGCTTCGAGCAGGGGATCACGCTCAACGTCATTCTGGATGCGGTGATCCGCCAACTTCATGTCGACAGCGCTGCCGTGCTGTTGTTGAATATGGATACACAGATGCTGATGTGCGCGGCCCAGCGTGGCTTTCGCGCGGAAGGGCTGACGTCAGCCCGGCTGCCTCTGGATCGGTCGAATGCGGGTCGAGCCATAATGGAACGACGCATCGTGCGCGTGGACGCCGGTGGGGGCGCAGGCGCCTCATTTCTCGCCCGTCCCCCGCTCGTGGATGAGGGTTTCGTAACCTACTATGGCGTGCCACTGAGCACGCATGGGCAGACGCTCGGTGTGCTCGAGTTATACCTGCGTTCGTCATTCAACCCCGACGCCGAGTGGCTGCAATTCTTTGAGGCGTTGGCGGCGCAAGCGGCGGTCGCCGTCGAAGCATATGCCAGCTTCAATGAGTTGCAGAACATAAACACAACGCTGGCGCAGGCTTATGAGGCCACAATCGAAGGGTGGTCGCGCGCGTTGGAGTTGCGCGATCGCGAGACTGCCGGCCATTCCCAGCGTGTGGTCGATCTGACGCTGCGGGTGGCGCGCGCGCTGGGGCTGAGCGACGCCGAGCTGGTGCACATCCGGCGCGGGGCGCTGTTGCACGATATCGGCAAGCTGGGCATCCCCGACAACATTCTGATGAAGCCGGGGCCGCTGACTGAAGACGAATGGGGCATTATGCGCAAGCATGTGCAGTATGCCTATGACCTGCTGAAGCAAATCCCCTATTTGCTTGCCGCGATCGATATCCCATACTGTCATCACGAGTGGTGGGACGGCACGGGCTACCCGCGCGGGTTAAAGGGCGAAGAAATCCCCTTGCCTGCGCGCATCTTTGCCGTCGTGGATGCCTGGGACGCTCTGCGCTACAACCGCCCATATCGCGAAGCGTGGCCGCTGGAGCGGGTGCGCGCCTATCTGCAGGAGCAAGCCGGGCGCAAGTTTGATCCGATTGTGGTAAAAACGCTGCTCGAAATCACGCGCGATGAGTGAGCGGTGCGCAGCGCCTTTTATGGCTCCCCGTAAAACCGCTGTATCAACGCGGGCAGCTTATCGGGGATCAGCACCAGCACCTGCGCGCCGCCGCCGGTGAGGTAATCCTGCACCACTGTCTCATCCATCACCGTCTTGCTGATGTTTTCCGCCGGCAGATCCTTCGCAAACAAAATCAATTGCACGATTTCTGGCAGGCTGATATCGGTCTGGATGGCGCCAACCAGCGTGCCCATGATCTCCGAGGCGTTGGCGGCCAGGTTCGGGATGGCGCCAATGCTGATGGCGCGGTCGCGAATCGCCATGATGACCTGCTGCTGGCGGCGCATGCGGTAGAAGTCGCTGGTGTTGTGGCGCGTGCGGGCGTATTTGAGCGCCGTCGCCCCGTCCATATGGTGCATCCCTTTGCTGATCACAAAGGGGTCGAAGTGGTAATTCATATCGGGGTATTGTTGATCGTTGATGTCCTGGTCGACATACACATCGATCCCGCCGATCAGATCCACGATTTTCTGCATGGCCACAAAGTTGACCCGCACGTAATGGTGGATCGGCGTTCCAATGATGCGGCTGACCTCGTCCATCGCGTACTGCGGCCCGCCTGAGGCCAGGGCTGTGTTGATGCGATCCTGGCCGTGGTTGGTCAGGTCCACCCATAGATCGCGCGGGATGCTCATCATCCCGGCAGTCCGCGATAGCGGGTTCATCGTCATTAGAATGAGTGAGTCGGAGAGAGAGTAGGCGGGGTTTTCAACCGGGCGTTGATCGATGCCCATCACCAATACGGTAACGCGCTCACCCTTCTGCCAGTCGCCGCTGGGGGTGGCGCTGGGCAGTGCCGTTGGAACTGCAACAGCTGCGGTAGGGATCTCGACCTGCGCGATTGGCTGATCGACAGGCTCCGCAGTGCTGTAGATAGTTGTTATGAACTGAGGGTTATTGACGCCCCGCACTGCCATCGCATTATTCATCGCCGAAAGGACTGTCGACGTGACTGCTATGACTGCAATAACGGTGGCAACGACCGCGATCGTCGCAACGAGAATGACCCTGTTTGACCATCGTCGAGTCGCACGCGCTTGATTGGCTTCCATCTGGCTGTGTATTCTGAGAGTGTGAACTGGATTTACTCAAACATATTTTACTCGCCCCAGCGTGAATTTTCCATGAACGCAGATGAATAGTGGGGCAATCGGTCGCCAATCGACGGGGAGAAGGCGCGCGGATGAAAACCGGGGCTGAAGTGTGCCATAATCAAAAAATGCTCCAGATAGACCAGTTGCTGCAAAATCGGTATCGCGTTGCGCGAGTGCTGGGACAGGGCGGCATGGGCGCCGTGTACCAGGCCCATGACCTTAGCCTCGATGTGATCTGCGTCGTCAAAGAAATGCTCCCGCCGCCAGATCTGAATCTGGTTAAGAACATGGCAGCGCAGTTCCACCGCGAGGGCAAGATACTGGCCAGCCTGCGCCACATGAGCCTGCCGCGCGTCTCGAACTACTTTGTCGAGAACGACAACTATTACATGGTCATGGACTTGATCGAAGGCCGCAGCCTCGAAAAGCTGATCGGCGACAACGGCTTGCCCGAGTCCATTGTGCTCACTTATGCGGATCAGTTGCTGGATGTGCTCTCCTATATTCACGGCAAAGGCATCCTTCATCGCGACATCAAGCCAGCCAATATCATCGTGCAGCCAGATGGGCGCGTCGTGCTCGTTGATTTCGGACTGGTGAAAATAATAAACACCGGCGGACCGGCGACAAAGACGTTGGTGAATGCATTGACGCCGCAATACGCGCCTCCGGAACAGTACACCGGCAATACTGATCAACGCAGCGACCTGTACTCACTGGCGGCGACGTTGTATCAGGCGCTGGCCGGGCAGCCCCCCGCCAGCGCAACCGACCAGTTTTCGGGCGTGCGATTGCAGCCCTTGCGCCAGTTTCCACACCTGGCGGCCGGCGTCTCGCCGAATACTGACTATGTGTTGATGAAGGCACTGGCGCTCGACCGCGGCCAGCGTTACCAGGATGCGGCGTCGATGCGAACAGAACTGATCAGCGGTGTGAGAGTCCCTTCAGTTTCTCAGCCGCAGACGCCGCCAGTGCACGCCAGCGTCGAGACACAGGTGTGGTCGCCGGCGCCCCCGGCAGAACCACTCCCCGCCACGCCGGCTGTGAATGACGCGACTGTGCGACCGGCGGGAACCGCGCCTCGCCCGTCGACTCCGGTGAGTTCCGTAAATGTGCCGGCGCCAACCTCCGGCGCGGCTGCCAGTGTAGTTGCCGCTCCAAAGAAGCAAAGCAAGGGGTTGTTGATCGGCGGAATCATCGTAGGCGTGCTGGTGCTGGGGTGTTTTGCGCTTAGCCGTTTGCCATTCATGTCCGCCCTGGTCAGCGGCGTTGCGGGCGCGCCAACAGTCCAGAGCGGGGGGAAAGCAACGCCGTCCCCGCTCGATTTGACCAATACGCCTAAGTCTGCCGTTGCCGTAACGGCGCCGAAGGGCAGGTCAACGGCATCGCCTAAAGCCACGCCCAAAGTCACGACGAGAGCGACCGCAACCCCGGTTCCACAAACGGACGCCACCGTCGATGTTGCCGGGATTGAAGCCACGGTGGCCGCGGAGATCGATGTGGCCGCGACCGAAATTGCCGGCACGCCCCTGGCCGCTGACGAGCGCTACCTGGAGCTGGCGCCGGGAATCGAAATTGCCCTGGCGCGCGTCCCGGCGGGGGAGTTTGTGATGGGTAGCGCGGACAGCGACAAGGATGCCGCCCACGACGAGAAACCGCAGCACACGGTCACCGTGGGCGAATACTGGATTGCGGTGGACGACATTACAGTGGAACAATTTGCAGCGTTTGTCCAAGCCACTGGCTACAAGACCACTGCCGAAACGCTTGGCACTGGACTGGTGTTCAACAGCGCTTCTGCGCTCGTGCAGGTGAAAGGCGCGTCGTGGCGTCAACCAGGCGGCGCAATCGACAGCGTGCCAAATGATCTCGATTATCCGGTCGTGCAGGTGAGCTGGGACGACGCCAACGCTTTCTGCCTGTGGGCATCCAAGGTGAGCGGGCGCAGGGTCAGGCTGCCCAGCGAGGCGCAGTGGGAAAAAGCCGCGCGCGGGACGGACGCGCGGCTGTATCCGTGGGGCAACACTCCGCCTGAGTCCAACCTGTTAAACTTTGACAATCAGGTGGGCAATGTCGAACCAGTTGCTTCGCACAGCCCGGATGGCGACAGCCCCTATGGGCTGTCCGACATGGCTGGCAACGTGTGGCAGTGGACCAGCAGCCTGGCGCTGCCGTATCCTTACGCGGCCAATGATGGGCGCGAAGATACCACCAGCCGCGAAAACCGAGTCTTGCGCGGCGGCGCCTTCCGCAACGGGTTTATCCCCAGCGCAAAGAACAACGTGCGCAGCGCCGCCCGAGGCGTCGCCGAACCCACTTCCCGCAACGTCTTCATCAGCTTCCGCGTGGTGGTGCTGCCGTAGGCGCACACGGTGTGGGAAGCATTAGCAGCATTTCCACGGCGGCGAATTCGCGCCGGGTTTGCTATTGGAGCGCTATGAACCGAATCTTATCTCTCAAACACAACGCGGCAGTCGCGTTGCTTGCCGGATTTGCCCTGTCGTTGATCTTCGTGGCAGGCTGCGCCTCCGTCGTGCAGCCGTATGCCGTGCGCAAGGGCGTTGCGCGCGACTTCATCTTTTCCGTTGAGCCGTTGAACAACAATGCGGTGCGGGTGTGGCTCAAGGCCGATAATCTGGCCGCCTACTGCGTTACCAAGCCCGATCTTGCGGCAAAGTTCACTGATGCGTTGAGCAACTGGAACGGCGAAGTGCTGGTGACCTATCACTCGATTTCGCCGGTGGAACAAAAAGCGAGCGAGTGGGTGCTCGCGGGCTGCGGAACGTTCTCGAACACGAACGCCAGCTCGTTTGAGCTGTACAGCGTCGACGATATGAAACTGGTAGTCGGTCGGCCCGACAATACCGGCCGCTAACCCGCCCACAAGTTGTATCTGCCGCCGTGGCGGACCTCGGACGACCCGACCAGATCAGCCAGGTATTCGCGGGGTTCCAACAATATTTGTATCGAATTCAGAGCGGGGCGTGACCGTTCTTAACCGGCTCTATGAAGATTAACTAATAGAACCGTACACAGAAGGCCGACACACAGCGCGTAGCGGCCACTACGTATATGTATGACGTAGGGCGCGGACCTGCGTGTCCGCCCTCTGTAGCCTATGCGTCTGTACGGCCTATTTTCTTAATAATCATTCAGCCGGTTTGTCCTGGATCCAGACGCCGATTTCAATCGGTGGCCTCCGGCTTCGGGCGTGATGCGGCTGACGGTGAGGTTGGACTTACCGAGGGTGTAGACTTGAATTGATCATCACAAGGAGAAACACAATGGGGACCTTTTTTCAACGGCGTTCTGGTGCAATCATCGGTCCTATCGCTATGAGCGGGGCGCTCGCAATTGGAGTATTCATTGCCATCTTAGGAAGCGCCACTGGCGCCAACCCAGCGAACGCGCGCGCCGCATCTGCCATCCAAATACTCGATCGTCCGGCGAGACCCAATACCTATCCTCCGCAGGTCATTGCCACCGCGCATTTCTCACAGGGCATTGGATTGGAGCCGGGGAGTATCGGTGCTAATCCAGTCACGGGGTTGATTTATGTTGCAAACGGAAGTAGCAATGATGTCACAGTGCTTTCAGGCACTCAGGTCATTGCCACGCTCGAAGTTGGTGGTATGCCTCAGGCTGTGGGTGTGAACCCGGTCAGCGGATATGTCTATGTGGTCAACAGAAGCACATGGGAGGTAACGGTGATCTCGGGCACAAACGTCATTACAACCCTGAAAGTCGGCGCAATTCCTGAGGCGATTGCCGTGAATCCCGTAAGTGGATATGCCTATGTAGCCAACACGGCCAGTGCCGAAGTAACAGTGCTCTCGGGCACGCAGGTCATCACCAGCATCAACGTAGGAGCTGGCACTGTTGCCATTGCTGTAAATCCAGTCACGGGACTTGTCTATACGGCGAATTATTACCAAGTCAATGTAATATCCGGCACGCAAGTGATAGCCACACTTCACATAGGTTCTTATCACGATGAATTTGGCATCAATCCTGTTACAGGGCTTGTCTACGTTGCAAGTCACGGCACGAATGATGTGACAGTGCTCTCTGGCGTAGAAGTCATCGCCACACTTCCAGCAGGAAAAGGTCCTTACCATGTTGGCGTTAATCCAATAAGCGGGTACGTGTATGTCATGAATAGGGACAGCAACGATGTGACGGTGATAACCGGCACGCAGGTGATTGCCACACTCCCGTTCGGTTCATCCCCAAGAGCTGTCGGAGTGAGTCCCGACGGCCAATATGTCTATGTGACAACACCCTTCAGCAATAACTTATCGGTGTTGATGGGAACACAGGTAATAACCACCATCGCAGTGAGCACATCTCCCTTATCGATAGGGGCAAATCCTTTCAACGGAAATGTCTATGTGGGAAACACTAATAATGTAATGGTGCTATCAGGCGCACAGGTTGTCACTACCCTTCCTGTTGGATCGTACCCCACAACCGTTGGCGTTAATCCATCCAACGGATACGCCTATGTCGCGAGTTACTCCGGCATCATGACGATTCTTTCTGGCACGGCTGTGGTTGCCACTTTGAACACGGGTTCAAGCTTTGCAGAAATCGTTGCGAATCCTGTGAGCGGATATGTCTATATGGCCACGGCAAACGATGTGACGATACTCTCCGGCACACAGATTGTCACGCGCGTCGCGGCAGGATCAAGGCCAATTGCAATAGGTGTGAATCCACATAGCGGATACGTTTACATCGCGAACTACGATAGTAATGACGTAACTGTGCTCTCAGGCACACATATCATCACTACACTGCCAGCCGGAATACATCCCAAGGCTGTGGGAGTCAATCCTGTCACTGGGTATGTCTACGTCGCCAGCTCAGGTAGCGATGACGTCACAGTGTTATCGGGCACACAATTTGTCATCTCACTCTCAGTGGGAACAGGCCCAGGGGCGGTTGGCGTGGATACAACCAGCGGGTACATATACGTTTCGAACCATGATAGTGACGACGTGACCGTGCTGTCGGGGACGCAGGTGGTCACGACCCTGCCAGTCGGTTATACCCCCCTGAGAATTGGCGTGAATTCTGCAAGTGGGCACACTTATGTAGTAATGCAGCATTATGGCTTCGACTGGACTGGTTATGCCATAGCTGTGATATCAGGCACGCAGGTGATCACCACAATTAAGACCCTATCGCGTCCAGTTAACGTTGGCGTCGACCCTGGGAATGGGTACGCCTATGTCCTCAATTATACGGATAAAGTGACCGTGCTATCTGGCGTGCAAGTGGTTGAAGAGCTGCTTGTGGGACGAATGCCTGTCAGCATCGCGATCAATTCGACAAATCATCTCGTCTATGTTGTGAATCAAAACAGCCGCAGTGTTTCAGTCATCGGTGATCCAACAAAATACTGGCCTTATTTCCGGTACTTCCCCATCGCTGCACTTAACGGCCCTGGGTAATAATGCGCCACCGAACGCGCCTACTTTGTTCCGCCGAGTTCGCATCCATCGTTCTTCGACTCCGCTCAGGATCATATTGTCACAACAAAACAGGCGCCGGGTCAGGGCGCCTGCTGCTTATCGATAGGGTCAGGAAGGATATTGTCCTGACGCTGCACAAGCGGGGCTAATTCAACAAGTATGAAGCAATCCACCGGTTCGGCCCGATGTTAGTCCAGCCGCCATAGTGAAAATACTCGTGCACGCGAATGCCATAGTGGACGTGATACACAATACCGCAACTCATAGAGGGGCAGTAGCGAACATTCGCCGTCCCCGCTGCGACGGTAGTAATATGTCCCCACCAATGGAATCCAACCTCGCTCTGCACACCGGTGGGCGTACTGGCATTCCCTGCACCCGCTTGCGCGGCAAAGGTTGGCGCTGTCGTGCCTGCAAGAACCATGAACGCCAAGACGGCTACCATAATCAAACGACTGATACGTGACATATGAAGGCCTCCTAAAACATGGAACAATTGGACATAAAGATTGTACGGCAGATAATTGCCATATTCAATATCCAACTGATGAGGTTTTTCATAGATAGCGATAACGGTGCACTCACGCGAGTGTAGGCAACTTTATACGTTCGGGGTGCCTTTAAGTGTCCACTTCGCCACCTTCGCCACGAGCGCATCCGCCTCCTCGACCGTGTCGGTGGATGTGCACAGCATCGCGTCGAGTTTATCGATCTCCAGCAGCGTGTCCAGGTGGCGCAGCGCGCCCGGCCCGTCCAGGTGGTAGATCGTCGGTAGTGCCTTGCGTGCCAATCGTGTCGTATCTTCTGGTATCTTTTCATTCCGTCACGCGTGTACTGTCATCTTGTTTTTCCTCCTGCCGTTATGTCGCGCTATCTTAATTCATAACTTCGCCAACAGCATCCTAAAGCCTCGGCCTCCCATGCGCCCATGGTCGAGGAGGCCGACGCTTTAGCAGGAGCACCGCCTTTACATCAAACCCAATTCCCGAACTCTCTTCATCAGATCCTGGTGGTCGATCTGCATCACGATTTGTAGGGAATGCCCGCCTGAAAACAGAATATACGTTGCCGAATTTTCATCAGCAATGGGTTCTTTTGCGGCTTGTTCATAATGCATCAACCATCCAACTTTAACCATTCTGTAGTTATCGTCAAGTTTAGTTTCTTCAAGCGAGGCTACTTCGGTCTTCCTGAGTCCGACGGTGCTGAAAAAACCACGCCGTTTCGGCAGCACTCTGAGAAAGTCTTCTTTCTTGACCGCCTGCGCACCCTGGGGAGTGCCAAACAGAAATGACTCGGCGTAGAGTGGCGAGATGTTTTCGACCTCATAACTGTTGGTCGCATTTTCGTATGTTTCAAAGAACGCCCTCACGCCATCGCTGACTGTATTTATCTGTTTCATCATTCAATCTTGAGTTTAGAGCGCACCCCATTGTCACAAGCGACGCAAATCGGGTGTGCTGAGAAAAGACAGGTCAGATGATAGCGCAAGTGGGCGCTTACGTGACCCGTTTGGGCTGTTTTGGGGACTTGTAGATAACCAGATGGCGCGGTCTGGGCTTAGACAGGAAACCTTTGGCGCGACCGGGGGCTTTCCCGCTGGGTCTGGGCAGCATAGCCGGGGTGCCCATCTCTATCCAAATGGTGGGCATGGCCAGTTGGACTCGGCGGGGTTGTGAGGGCGAAGGGCAACTGGCTCGATGGAAGCTTACGCCAAGGCGCCGCGATGGCCAACATATATCGACCACGACCACCTTGCGCGCCGGACTGCGCTTATCCAATGCCTGCACTTGGCGCACCGCTACTATATTGGCCGTCTCACTACTCTTTACTCGTTACACCGCTTGCGGCGCCACCCATGACTTGCGCTCCGTCACCAGCCGCGCCAACCATTGATATTTGTGTCCCGCCACTCCGGCTGATCGTGCATCGCTCTTCTGCATCGTCCGATCAGCCAGTGTCTTGGCGTTGTCGCGCAACTCACTCGTCGCGTCTCCTGCATACGCCTCATATCCACCTATCGTCTCACTCGCGTTCGGTTGCGCTTCGCACAACAACTGTCCCATCTTAACTTCATCGATCTCGCTCTCATTCAGAACGTCATACACGCTGCTGAATCCGCGCTTGAATGCGCTGCTCAGGCTCAACCTTACCGGCGACTCCACTCGTGCAGCGCTGGCCTGTGCATCGATCAGGTTCATCAGTCCGTCGGCTCGCTGCGTGAACGTCGCATACAATCGTTTTCGTAACTCGATCGTCGTTGCCGTGCTCATGCCCTTAAGTTTGCCACTTTCCTTGCGGGCGAACTCTAAACTCAAGACTTAATGTGCTTGAAACTCAAGCACGAAGATTCTATGGTCAGGAACTCCCGGATTGGACGGCCACGGAGTGTCCTCCGATGACGCCGTTGACTTGAGATTCCAGATCCACGTACGAGATCACACCCTGACTCAATACCTGTCGCGTCCCAGTGCGTGTGTTTACGAGCACGAGCACCGGGATGCGGCTCTCGTCAACGCTCGAATCGTTCGCGACGACTGGGAAGGTGATGCCTGTGGCGTTGCGGAAATCCTGCACATCGTTCCCCCACCCCGGTACTGGCATACCGACGACTTTGACGCGCCCGTTGTGCGCCTGGTAGAAACGTTCCACGGTGGGTGCAGTTCGGCGCGAATAAGGGCATCCCTGCGCACCGAAGTGGAAGTACAGGATATATTCGTCCGATATCGCTTGTACAGGTGCGGGCGTTGCTGTATCCACCACTGGAACAGGCATCGCTGTCGCGGGAAGTGATACCGGTGTTGCTGTAACCGCATGAGGTTCTGCAGTGGCCGTCGCCGCAACGAATTTCGGGGGCGTCGTTGCTGCAACAGACTTCGATGCTGGCGTTGCATCGACGGGAGTTGCAGGTATCTGCGCCACGACGTCCGGCGATGCCTGTATGACGACATCATCAAAATCGACCGTGAAATCCTGCCCGATATCGCCGGCGCCAATCTTCCAGGACATGAAGCCTGCCGGCATGAGCGTGTCGTCGACCTGCGTGTAGAGCAGGTGACCATTTGCATACACAGCAAATTGCGCGCCGCTGGCAGTGATGGAAAACGCATTCGTTACGCCCGGGTCTAGGCGAAAGAAATCGGATTGCGCATACGGTTGAGTCGTTGTGTAATTATCTGACTTCGACACGTACGCGGTGTAGGAGCCATCGCCGTAGAAATAGAAATCATAACGGCCTGCTCCCCGGTCGCGCAATGATATGCTCAGCGAAGCATTGAGACCGCCAACCAACCTCTTGACAACCGTCACGTTCACACTCAGCGTTCCATCCCGGATCGTATTACCAGGCACGATTGTAGAGCACCAGTCATAATCGCTTACTGGATGAGCCGTCATGCGGAATTTGCCCTCGACAACCTGCGAATCACACGTGCCAGCCGAGTTGCTTGTGCGGCCCGTTTCCCAACCATTCTTATTCGTATCGAAATGCTCCTCAAAAACACTCGTCTGCTGGTTTGAGGCATCCCGGATGCGCTCAGGTGTTGGTGTTGATGTCGATGGCACAGGCGTGGATGACACAGGTGTAGCAGAGGGTGACGTCTGCATTACAGTGGGCGATGGGCGTACTGGCGACACAGTCGGCGTGGGTAGTAATAGCGTTGCCGTTACAGACAGCGACGGCGTTGTGGATACGCCGGTCCCACATGCTGTCAACAATAGTGCGAGCATCATAAACGCCCAACGCGTGAGTGTGTTCTTGTTTATCATAGGTTGCTTCTCCGTGCTAAAACGATGTATGGCAGGCACAGGCGAATCTGCGTCAGGCGTGCCCCGGCTGTTCAGCTCATTCCACATGGGCAGCACGTTGCTGTCGCTACGTTTGATACATGGGCTGGTATTATTAGCGTCCCCTTCGCGTCCATTTCGCCACCTTCGCCACAAGCGCATCCGCCTCCTCGACCGTGTCGGTGGATGTGCACAGCATCACGCCCTCAGGGCGCAGGTGTTCGATGAACGCGTCAACTTCCCATGCGTCAAGCGACACATGGATATTCTTGCCGGCGTCCTGGATGCGCATGTATACATCGAGCCAGCGTGTGGCCGGGCGCGCGCCGTCGCCATAGACGAACTGAATCGCGTCGAGTTTGTCAATCTCCAGCAGCGTGTCCAGGTGGCGCAGCGCGCCCGGCCCGTCCAGGTGGTAGATCGAGCGATCCAGCCATTCGATCTCTTCGATCAACTCTGGCAGGAAAAACTCCTTGAACATCCGGTTGGAGATCGTGATCGAGAAGTCGTTGGAGGGGATGTAATAGCGCCCCTGGTTTGTCCACAATGGCAGCCAGCTCGTGCACAGCGCCTGCCCGGCGTCGCGGATGATGCGGTGATTCAGCTCGTAGAACTCGAAGAACGCGCCGCGAATGTGCTGGAGCAACTCGTGCGCGCGTTCCGGCGCTTCCACCAGGTCAACGCACAATTGCTGCGGGTCGCGAAACGAGGCGGCCAGATCGGCGCCGGGGTGAATATCGGTGAGCCCCACGGCGAACTTGCCGCGCCCGACATCGAGCGCGCGGCGCGTCATCTCCAGGATCGCGCGCAGGTAAGCGTTGTTCGGGTCGATGTGCAAGCTAGGAACGCCGGCCCAGTCGCGCAGGATCGGCTTCGACCACGAGGTGTTCTCGGTGAAATCCAACTCCGCCCCATAGCAGGCCGTCAGGATTTCCGGTCCCAGGTTGGGCATGAAGATGGGCAATGAGTCGCCCGCCCAGTAGGTGTTCGCAATGGTAATCGCGGCGCATTCGACGACGTAGTCGATATCCATCCAGCGCTCGCGATAACTGGCGTGTTGTTTGCGCGGCAGCGGCTTCGGGTTCGGTCTTGGCGCGGTCACCTGAATGGTCGCGCGGTCAATGATCTCGCCTTCCCACCATGCGTCCATACGCTGGCAGACGAGGGCGGCATCTGGTTTGTGTTCGAGTTCAATCGCAGTAAGAGTGCTCATGGCGTGAGTATGATCGAGCGGCTGTATTCGTGCAAGTCCACTACGTCGGTTATTCAAACCACCAACTCTATGCCTGCATTCGCAACAGTACCTTTGCTGTCCTGCCCGCTGCGAACTCCGCATAGGCTTCGGGGGCTTCGGCGAGGGGGTAATTGTGCGAGACGAGATCGCCCACCCGGAGTCCGTTCCGGTACAGCCTGAGCATGTCGCCGAACTCGCGGAAGTGATAGAACCAGCACCCCAGTGCCGTGATGTCGCGGCGTATAAAGTCGTCGCTTGGCGAGAGCAGGAGTTCCCCTTGCTCCCCATTAAAGACGACCGTGCCGCCTTTCCGCGCCACCGCAAAGCATTGTTTCGCCGTCTCAGGTCTGCCGGCGGCCTCTATGGCAATATCAACACCCTGGCCGGCGCTGAGTTCGAGGATCTGCTCTACGGTTGTCGGTGTGCCCGCGCGGACCGGCCATCTCGCCCCCAGTTTCATCGCATAGTCGAGGCGGTACTCTGACAGATCGATGGCCGCCACGCGCCGCCCCAGGTACGTTTGGAGCAGGACGTTGCCCAGACCAACCGGCCCCAGCCCGAATACGGCCACGGAATCGACACCATCCTTCGGCATTCGGGTCGATGAATGGTAAGGCACGCCGAGACCGTCCCCGCTGATCAGCACACCGACTTCCCATGGCACGTCGTCCGGCAGGAGATGGCAGGCGCGCGCGGCGATCACGAACTTCTCCGCATGCATGCTGCCGTAGAACTTGTAGTTGTTGCACCACGTGTACTGGCCGCGCGCGCAGAACGAGCAATGCCCGCAACCAGCGATGGCAGATGCGCCCACGCGTTGGCCGACCTTGATGCCCGTCACATTCGCGCCTACCCGCTCGACCACTCCCGCGGCTTCGTGCCCCGGATTGCCGTTGGCTTGTCCATCACCTTTGTGCGCCTTCATCTCGCTACCGCAAATGGCTGAAACGACGGTGGCAACCACCACCTCGTCCGCGCCGGGTTCCGGTTCCGGGACGTCGACAATCCGCACAATGCTCTTGCCATCAAATCTGACACTCTTCATGTGAATCTCCTGTGTGTTGAGCCTGCCGCACATCCGCGGCGTGATCGAATATCTCCTCACGGCTGATTCCGGCTGCGGCGCACATGGCGAAGATATTCTCGTCGGGAGTCTCTGGCGGGATGGTGTGGGAAGCCGCCAGGATATACCCTCCGCCATCAGCAGTCATCCCTTCCAGCAGTCGGGAGGTCTCTCGCCGCACCTGGTCAGCGGAACCATGCGGCAGCAGTTCCTGGGTATCCAGCCCGCCCATGAAGGCCAGCCTGGCGCCATACTCGCGCTTCAGTTCCAACGGATGCATGCCCGGACAGTTGCCCTGCACGGGGTTGAGCACGTCCAGCCCCATCTCAATCAAATCCGGGATGATCGGCCTGAGCGCCCCACAGCAGTGATAGGCCACCCAGAGACCGTGGCGCTTACCCACTTCGAAAACTCTTTGGAGGTGAGGCCGGATCAACTGCCGCCAGGTTTTCGGGCTCATCATCATGCCAATCTGCGAGGCCACGTCATCACCCGCCCACAACCAGTCCAGCGGAAAGTCGGTGCAGGCCCGCTGCGCCAGTGCGATGGAGAAATCAGCGCAGCGCTGCAACATGGTTGCGGCCAGGTCGGGCGTCAACGCCATATCGAGCAGCGCGTCTTCCATGCCGCGCAACCGCCAATACATCTCGAATGCGCAGGGCGAAACGTCGCAACCGATGAATGCGCTTGCGCGGCGCGCATGCGGGAGCATGGCCGCCATCTGTCCCAGCAGGTCGTCAAGGTGCGCATACGGAAACTGATACGCCAGCACCTCCTCTGCCGAGGCGTGTTGGAGCGGAAACCCCTCGATCTGGTTGAAGAAGTAGCGCTTCACCCAGGTGATGCCCCAGTAATCCACATGCGTGTCGCCATCATGCTCGTGGGTGATCCCTTCCATCGCGTAATTGTTGTTGACCCAGGTCTGCTGGATATCGTTGCCCATAGCCTGGCCGACAGCATCTGCGGGGATATCGAGCAAACGGCCCAACCGCTCAGCCGTAGAGGGATGGAACCACATGAAGATCGGCACGCGATCGACCGGTTTCCTCTCTAATGCCGCCTGCACGCGTTGTTTGGAGTTCATAGGTCACTACGTATTTGAGATGATGGAAGCTTAACGACCTACCCAGTAGTTCTGATAATCATTGATCGCCGACAACACCGCCTCAATGTTGGCCAGGGGGACATCCGGGTATATATCAACCCGCAACACCAGACCGCCCTGGGGTGAGCCCAGGAGGGTGACGATTTCGGCAACGTGCGCGTAGGCCTCGCGGGGCGCGCCAAATGGAACCACGCCCTGGCGATCGACGTCGGCGATCAGGCACATGCGGCCTTTGAGTTGTCGCTCAACCGTCTCAATGCCGACGCAGTTGACCTGCATGTTGAAGGCGGTTAACCCAGCCTCCAGGAACTCGTCCCACAAATCGACCGTATAGCCGTCGGAGTGCTGCGTCGCCAGCGCGCCATATTGTTTGCACAGTGCGTACATCCGCGCGTAGCCGGGTTTGAAGTAACGCCGAAAGGTCGCCGGGCTGATCAGACAGCGATCCTGCGCGCCCCAATCGTCGCCAAAACTCACGATATCCACGGGCGAACCCAACTGCAACGCATGGCGCAGATAGGCAAGGTTATAGTCCAACACCAGGTCGATGATCTCCTGAATGCCGGGCGCGCCAAGCGCCATGTCTGCCAGCGCGTCTTCCATGCCGCGCAGAAAATGGGTGCGCTCGAAGAAGCGCTCGCCCGCGATGGTGACGACCTTCCCATGCGCCCGTTCCTGCTGGCAACCGCCCACGAACGCGCCCCAGTCGTGCTCGCCGCGCTCGGTGTATATCAGCGGATCAGGCGCGCGGTAATGGCGCAGGTGACGGATGTCGGCCAGGGGGTGGATGGTGATTTGCCCTTCCATACCCTCGCGGATGCACTGCCATTCGCAGCCCCAGTTGTCCAGGTAGCTTTCGCCGGCGCGGTTGGCTGGGCCTACCAGCGTATGCGGGTCGATACCGCGCGGAATGCGGCTGAACTCCACCTGTGGGTAGCGATCAAGCAGATCGTGCAATTCATCGCGATAGCGGATCCAGGTTGCCATGGAAAAGCCGCCCCACACAGGCACTTCGCCCGTGCCGGTCAATTGCAGTGTGTCGCGAAAACGCTGTCCCTTTGTGCGCA
>Ga0114951_10003494_pt1 | contig 16205 bp, 17 predicted proteins | sample AM7aDNAmetaG_FD_88677 | JGI IMG/M metagenome (GOLD analysis project Ga0114951, IMG submission 88677) | Freshwater microbial communities from Finland to study Microbial Dark Matter (Phase II) - AM7a DNA metaG | ecosystem: Environmental > Aquatic > Freshwater > Lake | place: Finland: Lake Alinen...
CTTATGCCCGGCTTTAAGTATCTCAAGCATTGCGCGATAAATATCAGACACGTCGCGGTAACTAACGAGGTAACCTCCGGCAACGGAGAGAACGGCAAAACCCGGCTCATCCCATTTTAGAAATTCCACCCTTGCTCCTTTCTTAAGTGAAAAATAATCAGGATACTCCTCCGCAAGAGCGGAGAAAGCGGGCGTCTTATCTAACAAAAGCTTCGGATGAGTCATATACAAGACAAACCTCCCCTGGAGAATTACCTTCTTCCTCAAAGATCACAATTTCATTCCGTCCCTTAAGCCACGGCTCCGGCAAGTAATAATCCCTTTGCGGTTTCGGCTGCCAGTAGCGCCCTATATTTATCCCGTTAAGGTATATCTGCCCTTTTCCCATTCCGTCCATGCGAAGCCTGACGGGAAAATCGGGCCAGCCAAGTTTGAAATTGGTTTTCCATATCTTTAGCGGCTTCAACCGGATATTCTTTCCTTTTGAGAGCGGTTCGAACGGGGCGAAAGCAATCTTGCCGGAAAGCTCTCCGGAACATTCAGTCAGCCGGCAATTCTTAAGGAAATCGGCGTTACTGCCTTCAAAATACAGTTCGACAAGGTTTACGCCTTCCCTGACAAACTTTGTTATCTCAAGCTCAACTATACCGCCCGTAATGTGAGAGTTCCTTGCGTAGTAAATCTGTTTCCCGTTCACAAAAACGCTCTTGTTGGCATAATCATTCAGGATGAACTGCGTGAAATATCGCCTGCCTCTTGCACCTTCAAAAGAGGCCTCAGCCCTCATGAACGTTCTCTTTGAAACACCCGGGTTCGGCCAGACTTTCAGCAGTTCACCTCCGCAGCCGTAAACTTCGCTGTCCCATGCCTTATCAGGAGCGAACTTAAAACTTTCTGCGGCTTTGACGGTCCATACGGGATTTATAGACTTTGATTCCGTAAAGACCGGTCCATAAATGCCTTTCAGTTCTCCGACGCTCAGGGAGTAGTTGTATCTTCCCATATTATCAACAAGGAAAATCAGTTCATTGGCGCCCTTTTTAACGTTCACGCTGATCGGATCCTTCCTTGCCCCCCTGCCGAAGGTTCCGCCGTATTCTCCGTTGCAAAATATCTTTATCCTGTCGCCGTACTTTGTAAAGAATAGCGATATTGTTTTTGCCTCGCGTGATGAAAAACGGACCCTGTACAAACCATACCCCGTGTATCTGCCGAGCTTCTCAAAAGATTCAAACTTTCCGAGCCTGCGCCATACGCCGGCTGCCGGATTAGAGCTTTTCCAGCCGGAAAGTTTTGGAAGAGCAGGAAGGCGGCGCGGAACGGCTGTTGCCGCTATTTTAGGAGCCTTAAGCCCCTGCATGGCACAATTTATCCTGCTGAACTCTATGAACTTCTCTGTAATTTGTCCTGTCTCAGAAAGCGGCGAGTCGTAATCATAACTGGTTGGCATAAACACCCGGTCGCTTCCGGTCGTGCGCCCGCCCCAGAAGCCAAAGTTGGTTCCGCCATGGAACATATATTGAATATACATGCCGCCGGCTTTAACTATCTCAATAAGCCTGGCCGCCATAGTTTTGGAATCTCTCGTGCTGTGCCCCTTCCCCCAAGTATCGAACCAACCGGTCCAGAATTCAGAAACGAGAAAGGGCGCTTTCGGATAGGCCTTCCGGTAAGCCTTCGCAGTCCTTGCGAAACCCTCGCTGTTATTGTGTGTCTGAAGCACGCCCTTGACAGGTTGCGCCATATGGTCGCAGGAATTGAGCGGCACAGTTATGCCTCTCGCCCTCATATCGTCCCGAAGGTATTCCATATATTTTTTCCCGCCGGCTCGATTCGGGAAAAGATATTCGTTTTCTATCTGAACCATTATTACATTGCCGCGCCTGTCGAACTGGTGCTTTTCTATAATAGGGATGCACCTGTCAAAGTACTTCTTGACGGCAGTCAGGTATGGTTTATTGTAGGATCTTAGTTTAATCCCGGGTTTTACGTTTAGCCATGCCGGAAAACCTCCGTTATCCCACTCCGCGCAGATGTACGGGCCCGGCCGTACGATAATATACAGTCCGGCTCTCTCGCACTCGGTTAAGAAAGTGTCTACGTCAAGCATCCCGGAAAAATCAAACTTGCCTTCTTCATATTCATGCGCGTTCCAGGCGAAGTAGGTTTCAATTGTATTTAGCCCCGAGAGTTTTGCCTTCTCAATACGGTCTCGCCATAACTCCCGAGGTATCCTGAAATAATGCATCGCTCCCGCGGCGATGCGTACTTTCTTGCCGCCGATAAAAAAGAATTTATTATTATAAGTGATCTCCGGCATTAAACCCTCCCGGCCCCTAGGACTCACTAAAACTGGTATTGTTTATAAGCCGCACTTCGTGCGACTTGTTCTGTAAGGAAGAATATTTTTCATGCCAGACTCCGTCTGGCATAACAGAATAACGTTCTTAACGTTACTAACGTTCATAACATAATTCAAAACAGAGACTTCTTCATCTCACTTGAATTTTCCGGCATTAGACGCTTTACGTTAAGAAAGTTACGAACGTTATGAACGTTACAAACGCCCATGTTATTGCTTTAATTGTTTTTTTATCATCACAACAGCATCTTCCCCACTATCCGAATAATACTTTTTCCTCATTGCGATTATCTGAAACCCGAATTTGCCGTAGAGCGCCTGCGCCGCAACGTTCCCTGCCCTGACTTCCAGCGTTACAAAAGTCGCGCCGAGGGAAGCGCCGAGAGCTATTATTCCTTTCAGTAATCCGGCTCCGAGTCCTTTTCTGCGCTCTTCCGGAAGAACCGCGATATTCACAATATTCATTTCGTCCTGAAGCAGCCAGAACCCGGCGAAACCCAGAACCTTCCCGGATTCTACGGCGAGCAGGTAGTGAGCCGCGGGGTTTTTCAGATCTTTGTAAAAAAGCTCCCTGGACCACGGGAGCGTCGAAGAAACCCTGTCTATGAGTGTCATTTCATCGAGATGGCTTTCTCCGGGCTTTATAATCTCAGCCATTCTTTCTGCCAAGCTCGGCGTCTGAACTTCTAAGGTACATCGGCAGAAGTTCTCCGAAACTCCCGGCGCGTCCTTCACTTATCATTCCCGCGCCAAGCACCGCGGTGGCGACAGCCGAAGGCATTCTAAGATTCTCCGGAGCCTCCGCCGCGCCTTTGATGGCTGAAGAAAAGATTCCTCCGAATTTCGCGAAGGCATCTCCCTGGAATATTACCGTTCCTTTCGCAAACCGAAGGATTTTTTCAGAGGCTGCGGAAGCCGAAGCATTGGTTTCAGGAATAAGCCGCAGCAAATTAGCGCCTTTCTTCGCGTAAAGAGCAAAGAATACTTCGTTCTTTTTCCCGTCAAGAGCGGGACAAATGAGCTCGTCATAAGTTTCAGAAATCTCTTCCGCCGGCAGTATCTTTCCTGAGGTTCCGTTCATGCGCAGAGCCAGAGCGTCAAGAGTAGAAACCCCCGCGATGGGCAATCCTGAAGAGAATGCGAGCCCTTTGGCAAAACTAAGACCTACCCTAAGGCCGGTAAAAGAACCGGGGCCCTTTGAAACCGCTATCCCGGAAAGTTCTTTAAGGCCTATTTTCGCTCTTTTCAGGACAGCTTCGACATTTTGCGCCAGGCGTGATGAATGCGTGAGGCCTTCATCGGCAGTAATTTCCGAAAGAACCTCTCCGTCTGCTGCTACTGCAGTGCAGTTCAAACACGTAACCGTATCAATTCCGAGAATTATCATTTATTCCGGTTCTCTTCGGGTCCGGACCCGGTAAAACGGAAAACCACTTCCCCTTTCTTCACAAGTCCAAGCTCTTCCCTGGCTATGCGCTCAACGGCTTTGAGATCCTTTTTAAGATCGGCTCTTTCCGCATCTGACCTGTTGTGCTCAGTTTCCAGTTTATCTATTTCTTTTCTGAGACTTGAAACTTCGGATTTCATCCTGACAAGGTGCAATAACCCGCGGTTGCCGGCGACAAAATAGCAGGCGCAAGCGAGAAATACGCCGTAGCGGATAAATTTCCTCAGGCGCGCCTTTCCCGGCGTGTTCTCGATGTGTATTTTGCTCTTTCTGCCCATTCTTATATTGAGCATGCGGTTTCTTTCCATTATATCGCCCCTATGAACTTCGCGCCGGCCATTCTAAGCGCCTTAAGCTTTACCGCGGAATCCGCTTCGGTATAACACCTGACAAGAGGTTCCGTCCCTGACAGCCTTATCATCAGCCAGCTTCCGCCCTTGAGCAGGAATTTAAAACCGTCTGTGGTATTGATATTTGACACTTCGAATGCCCCGAAGGCTTTCGGAGGATCGTCCCTGAGTTTAACTATAAGGCGCGTCTTAGCGTTTTCCTCAAGCCGGATATTATCCCTGCCGGTGGTAACATAGCCGACTTCTTTATATATGCCTTTAAGGATATCCCTGAAACTCTTCTTCTCGGAGGCGGACATCTCAAGCATAAGCATGCAAGCCAGTATTCCGTCCTTCTCCGGAACGTGACCGAGAACAGTCAACCCGCCGCTCTCTTCCCCGCCGATAATCATAGGTTCCTTTACCATTATCTCTCCGATATATTTGAAGCCAACCGGGGTTTCCCTAATCGATATGCCGTACTTTACCGCTATCCTGTCTATGAGGTGTGTTGTTGCGACGGATCTCACAACGCAGCCTTTCCAACCGCGGCTCTTTTTGAGATAAAGCAACAACATGGAGAGAACCTCGTTCGGGGTAAGAAAAGTCCCGTCGCGGTCCAAGATTCCGAACCTGTCGGCGTCGCCGTCCGTTGACAGGCCAAGCGTCAGGTTTTGGGACCTGATGGCCGAAATTAGTTCTTGGAGTTTCTCAGGAGCAGGTTCAGGGGAACTGCCTCCGAAGAGCGCGTCCCGGTAATCGTGAAATACCATGACTTTACGGCAGCATTCGCGGAGCAAAACATCAAGATAACCTCTGCCGGTCCCATAAAGGGGATCCATTCCCGCTTTAATTCCGGCTTTTTTGATGAGCTTCATGTCTACTTTGTTTCTGATATCTTTAAGGTAATCTTCACAAAAATCCTCCATACGAATTCTTGAGCTGTCCCCTGCCTTTACCCGGATTCCGGGGTTGTTCGCGAGAGCCTCGATCATCTTCGTGGTTTCCGGAAGCGCGGGTCCTCCCCAGGAGGGTGAGAATTTTATGCCGTTATAGTTTGGCGGGTTATGGCTGGCAGTGATATTAATACCGCCTGCGAACTTTTTCTTAATTATTTCATACGAGATAACCGGTGTGGGCGTATCCCTCTTAGTCAGCACAACCCTTAAGCCGTTGGAGGAGATTACCTCGGCACAAGCATAGGCGTATTTCTCCGAAAGAAATCTGGTGTCATATCCAATAAGCAGTCCGTTCTTCAAAAGAGCTCTTTCTTTTCTCTTTGCGTAATCCGAGATCGCCTGCGCGGCTCTTCTCACGCCGTCAAAAGTGAAATCGTCGCTTATTATGCCTCTCCAGCCCGAGGTACCGAACTTTATGACCAAAGCTTCCTCCGGTAAAATGTTACGCTTTCTGCCACTTCCTGACCATCTCGGAATACTTTTCAATAAGCTTTTTCGCGGCTTCTTCTGTCTTGGCTTCCGCGTTAACATGAAAGAGCGGGCGTTCCCCGTCGGGAATAATAATAACCCAGCCTTCCTTTTCTTTTATCTTAATTCCGTCCAGAAGCTCGGCGTCGTGATCCTTGGCATATTCAATAATATTCCTCATCACTGTGCCCTTGAACTCCCACTGGCTCGCCACGTGAGCCCTGAGCATTTTCGTCTTCGGAAGTGAATCCAGCACCGTAGAAACCGTGCTGTCCAATTTTGCGCAGGCCTCCATCAGTTTAACGACAGACATCATCGCGTCCTGGGCGGGCTGGAATTTCGGAAAGATGTATCCGCCTTTTCTTTCCCCGACCATTACGACTTTTCCGGCGTGAGCCGCTTCCATCATTGAACGGAAGTTCGTCTTGGTCCGGAGAACCTTGCCTTTGAGTTTCTGCGCAAGTTCATCTATCGCAGAGGAAGCCGTTACCGGAACCGCCACCGTGCCTCCAGGATTCATCTTAAAAGCCATGTAGGACATGAGGCAGAGAGTATCATCCCCTGACATAACCCTTCCCTTGTCGTCCACCAGGAAGATCTTCTCCGAACCGGCATCAAACATGAAACCAAAGTCAGCCTTGAGCGTAGAGGTTATGTTGCTGAGCTGGTTAATGGAGTAACTGAAATCGTTTGCCGTCTTAGTGAGTTTTTCCTCGTCCAGGTAGGAATTGATGGCGACTATCTCGCAGCCGAGTTTTCCGAGCATCGCGGGAAAAACCGTTGAAGCGCTGCCGAAAGCGTAATCCACGACCAGCTTAAACTTTCTCTTCCTGACCGGCTCCTGGTCGATCTGACGCATAAACCCTTCGCGGTAGTGGTCCATTGCGTGGGATGGGAATGAGATTTCGCCTACTTCGTTGTAAGGCGCCCGCCTGAAATCCTCGCGAAAGAACAGCCCCTCTATGCTTTTTTCCTTTGATTTTGGCAGGTCCATCCCGTTTTCGTCAAAGAATTTGATGTCTATCAGCTCGGGATCAATGGGTGATTTTCTTACGTGCATGCCGCCAAAACAGCGCAGGGGTTTCACGACATACCTTGCCACCGGTATGGGAGTAACACCCAGGTCCTGCACGTTTACGCCGGAGGAAAGCAGGCCTGTCATCATCGCGCGGTTAGTCATTCTGGATATTCTATGGTTGTCCCTTGAAGTCAAGACCACGCTTCCTTTTGCAAGCCCTGCCCCGTAGGCCGCTCCAAGTTTTGCCACGAATTCCGGAGTAATCTCTATGTTAGCAAGCCCGACCACGCCGTAATCACCGAAAATGGTCCTGCTCCATTTCTCGCCCCAAATAAGGCTTGAATTAAGAATCGCCCCGTCATCAACATTCTTGTGAGGCCAGAGCTTCACGCTGTTTTTTATTACAGCTTCTTTGCCAACCACGCAGTTATCACCGATGACAGCGTTTGGCTCTACGGAGCTCTTCGCGCCGATCTCGACGGACTTGCAGATTATGCACTCCCGAAGCTGCGCGCCCGCCCCGATATAAGCGTCGTCCCAGAGGACGCTGTCGATTATCTTCGCGTCGGCTTCTACCACGCAGTTGTCTCCGAGGCAAGAATTGCTTACTTCCGCGTTCGCCTTTATCACGCAGTTTTTCCCGATGACTACGGGGTTCTTCAAAGAGGCTGTCGGGTGGATTTGCGTTTCCTCTCCGACCCAGATTCCTTTCCCGATCTTATTCATCTTTTTTCCGGGTACTTCAACTTCCACTTCCCCCCCCATCACATCATAATGCGCGGTCCGGTATTCGGTCAAACTGCCGACGTCTTTCCAGTAACCTGAAGCAATGTAGCCGAAGAGCGGAAGTTTCTTTTCAAGCAGGAGAGGAAAAAGATTCTTTGAGAAATCAAAGTTTGTCTCCTCCGGTATGAATGAAAGGACTTCGGGTTCAAGGATGTAAATCCCGGTATTAATAGTGTCGCTGAAGACCTCTCCCCAGGAAGGTTTCTCCAGGAATTTTACGATGCGTCCGTTTTTTTCCGTAATTACCACTCCGTATTGGAGAGGCTCATCCACTCTTGTGAGGACCATTGTGGCAAGAGCTTTCTTCTTCTTGTGATATTCTATCGCTTTATTAAGGTCGAAATCGGTAAGGACGTCTCCGCTGATTATAAGGAACGTTCCGTCGTCAAGGTACTTACCCGCGGCCTTAACGGCGCCCGCGGTGCCCAGTTCTGTCTCGGTCCTGATATAGGACATCTTGACGCCGAATTCCGAACCGTCGCGGAAATAGTCTGTGATAACTTCAGGCTGGAAGTAAAGAGCAGAAACTATATCGGTAAGGCCGTGTTTCTTGAGCAGGTCGGTAATATGCTCCATCATGGGTTTATTGGCAACAGTAGCAATGGGCTTTGGAATATTTGTCGTCAGCGGGCGGAGCCGCGTGCCAAAACCTCCGGCCATAATGACTGTCTTCATGGGCACCTCGTTGTTGAAGGTATCACGGCAAGAACCGGATTTTGCCGCTTACAAATTATATATCTAAATATGCGGCAAGTCAAGAAAAGACAAGGGTTTTTGCTTGAGAAAAACACTCCCTTGCTGTACAATGACAGCATGATACCCTGTCGCGGAGAAATAATGAAGAACTGTTTTCCGGTCATTCTTGTTGCATCTTTATTCCTTGCTGCCTGCTCCGGAGATAACAAACCTGCGGCCGCCGGTCAGGATAGCGGGCTCTCAGCCGCAAAGCTTTCCCCTCCCGAGAAAGAAGTCACCAGTCCAAATACGGAAATCAACGCCACAACCGTAATCAGCGGGGAACTTATGGAGCTGAAGGTCAAAGAACTTCATGTAGGAACGGGCTTTGACCTTTCAACCAGAAAAATTGAAGGCGAAACCGATAAACTACCGCCAAACACAGTCAAACTCTGGTGCTATTCCATAATAACAGGGGCTTCAAACGAAACATTTATCAGGCATGTTTATTACTGTAAGGGCAGGCAGGTAGCAGACGTAAAACTTGATGTGAAATACCCGATTTTCTCCACCTGGAGCTCGAAGACCATATTCCCTGAATGGAAGGGCGCGTGGAAGATAAAGGTTATAGATTATGATGGAAGGGTCATAGGCGAGAAGAGCTTTATCCTGGAATAATCCAGCCTATCCCGCGGCAACTTAGGGCGGAAGATTGAACTTTACTTTGCCCTGCTTTCCTCGTTAAGCGTCGGATCAAACTCAAGCGTGATATCTTCTGAGCCTCCCCCATTTCCTCCGCTGCAAACTATCCTGCACTTGCCTGTTTCGCTGTTATATGAAAAACCCAGAGTCTTTCCCGACTTGTCTTTCAATTCGCTTTCCGAGATATAATGTGAATTAATGAGCACATCCATGCCGGAGGGCACTGAACCTGTGGCCTGATAATAACTGCGGATGCCGGACTGCAAGCGGAGCATAGAAGGCACCGGCATTTGTTTTTCCCGTTTCCCGCTGCCAATCATGAAACCATAGATTGCTATGCCGAGAACGAGAAACAGAGCAAAACCAATAAAGAATTTTTTCATTATTTCCTCCGTGTCTTTATTATTATTGCGCATCAGGCTGAACGGATGCGCTTTACCTGATTCTGCTCCCTATCGAGATAATCCTTACGGCCCTTTCCGCGGCGGCAGCCAAAAGTGCCGGAGCGTTCTTAACCGCGTATTCCAGTTCCATGGGTCCGTTTACCAGCGTTGATATTCCCGATATCCCGGCACTATAAATTTTCCCTGATACAACCCCTATACCGCCGGCAAGGCAAAGGACAGGAACACCGTGTTTTTTCGCCAGGCGCGCGACGCCAACAGGCGCTTTGCCAAAAATACTCTGGTCATCAATTATACCTTCGCCGGTGACCAATAATGAAGCGCCGCTCAGCTCTTTCTCAATGCCGGAGAGCCCCATCACCATATCTATTCCTGAGCCCATTCTGCCGCCAAGGAAGGCATATATTCCGGCGCCTATGCCTCCGGCTGCCCCTCCGCCCTTAAGTTTAAGAACATCAACACCCAGATCCCTTTTAATAACACGCGCGTAATTGGCAAGCGCCCTTTCAAGTTTTTCCACCATTGCCGGCGTAGCGCCCTTTTGCGGGCCGAACATTCTGGAGGCTCCCGAATTTCCAAGCAGCAGGTTCTTAACATCCGAGGCTATTCTTATGTCCAGCTTTTTAAATCCTGCGGAAAGTTCCGGATTCTCCACGCGGACCAGCTCCGACAGCCCGCTGCCTCCGTAACCGATAAGTTTCCCCTTGCTGTTTGCAAGCTTAAATCCCAGAGCCAGCAACATTCCTGAACCGCCTTCGTTGGTGGCACTGCCGCCTATTCCCAAAATAAGCTTTTTGCAGCCTTTATCAATCGCGCGGGCTATGAGTTCTCCTGTTCCAAAAGTTGTCGCTGCCATAGGGTTGCGCTCATGTTTTTTTATCAACCTGAGCCCGCTTGCCTCTGCCATCTCAATAACCGCTGTTTCTCCGTCTCCCAACAGCGCATATCTCGCTTTTGTACTTGCACCCAGAGGCCCGGTTACCGCCGCGGACAGTATGCGTCCGCGCGTCGCGCGGGAAAGCACTTCCATCGTTCCGTCTCCGCCGTCAGCAAGGGGTTTCTTAATAATACTTGCGCGTCCATAAAACCTCCGGATGCCTTTCTCAATTGCGTTGGCAGCTTCATTGGCGGTGAGGCTTCCTTTGAAAGCGTTGGGCGCCACAATTATCTTCATTCGAATCTCCTTGAGTCTTGTGTCCTATTTTAGCAAAAACCACACCAACAATTATAGAGATTTTGTTTAATGTTGCTTTCGTTATAAACGTTAAGAACGTTATTTTGCTATGCAGGACGAAGTCCTGCATGAATAATATCTTAGCTATCAAAACAAGACGCGCGAAGCGCGGCTTATTCTGCTATGCCAGACGTAGTCTGGCATGAAAAATATTCTTCCTTAACAGAACAAGACGCGCGAAGTGCGGCTTATTCTGCTATGCCAGACGTAGTCTGGCATGAAAAATATTCTTCCTTAACAGAACAAGACGCGCGAAGTGCGGCTTACAAACGTTATTTACCTTGTGAAGCTCCATGCCCTCACGGGTGTTGTTTTTCTAGGGTTAGGATAAACTTTATAGACCTTATAGACCTTATAAACCTTACAAACTTTTGTTTTATTGTATTTTTGTTTTAATTATGCTATTTTCCCCTATGGGTATTTTTGTTTTTTTTGGCTCATTCATTGTCTACTTGTTCACTCTCGCTCCCGGGATAGTCGCTGCCGGCGACAACGCAGAGCTCATAACTTCCTCCTGGACGCTCGGCATCGCTCATCCTCCGGGCTATCCGCTTTTTTGCGCTGCAGGCAAACTGCTATGCTTTCTGCCTGTTTCTTCTATTGCGGTCAGGGTAAACCTAATGAGCGCTCTCTTCGGGGCGCTTACCGTCTACTTCCTTTACCTTTCCATCTTCAAACTGACCCGGAACAAACCGGCTTCAGCCCTGGGCGCTCTCTCATTCGCGTTCTCGCTTCTTTTTTGGAAATATTCAGTTATAGCGGAGGTTTTCACGCTCAACACCCTCTTCGCCGCGGCTATACTCTATCTGCTCCTGCTGTGGAAAGATTCAAAGCACGCTGCGCTAATTCCTATTTCAGCTTTTCTTTTTGGACTCGGACTGGCCAACCATCAGACCCTGATTTTTATTCTACCGGCTGTTCTGCTCTTTGTTTTCGCCTCCGGGCGTAAGGCGCTTTCCGCAAAAACCATGCTGCTCTCCTTCGGACTTATGCTTCTCGGGCTTCTGTTTTACATCTACCTGCCTCTTCGGGCAACTGCAAATCCGCCTATAAACTGGATGGACCCGCAAACTTTTGACGGCTTCAAACGGTCGATCTTCAGGAATATTTACGGTGGCGTCTCTCTTAATTTGCCGCAGGTCTTTCAATTCAAAAACAGCGTGTTTTATGACTACTGGCTTAATCTTCTTGCGGCCTACTGGTATACCGGAGCGATATTCGTTGCGGCAGGAACCTATTACCTTGTAAAGAAGAAAGACCTTCTCTTAATGCCGGCGCTGCTGCTCAGCGGTATATTCTTCGTTCTTATGCTGGCCTACGATAATAATCCGGTTTTTTTCTCGATAGTGCGGCGGTTTTACCTGCTGTCATTTTTATTCTGGGCAGTCCTGCTCGGCTGCGGAGCCTCCCTGCTGGCTTCACGAATTCCAAAACTGGCCGGATATGCATTGCCAATTTTAGTTATTCTCCCGCTCGCGCTTAATTATGGTTCAATAAATAAAACCTCTGATAACTTTTTGGAGGATTTTTGCAAGGACGCCCTGCGATGCTGTAAGGGAAAGTCGGCGCTTATAGTTACGGGCGACTCCACCATTATGGGCTTCGATTATCTGTCTTATGTTGATAAACGGAGGCCTGATGTGCTGGTCTTTTCTATGGAAAAATTGAGCCACAAATGGTATGTGGACACGCTGCGCAGGCGGGAGCCCGGCATTTCGCTTCCTTTCGAACGGATACAGATCAACCAAACACTTGAAGCTTTTATTTCCGGCAATCCCGGCAGAAACTTCTACAGCCTAGGCATCCAGGGGAGTAAGGCCGGCACGGCTTATCCTCTGTACAACAGGCTCCTGGTCTCGGAAGCAAGACGGGCTCCGCCCGATACCGGCGTTTTCAAAGAGATAGAAAGTCTCCGGCGCGAGGCAACTGTTTTTTCCTACAGCACAGATGCGGACAGACCGGCAGATTTCAGGGAGGAACTTATTATGTTCTGCGCCCGCACCCAGCTGGAAACCGGTTACTTTTTTTACTCAAACGGAAGACTGAAAGATGCGATACCTTTCTACGAAACCTCGCTAAAGATGGCGCCGCGCCTGCCTGATGCCAACAAGCATCTTGGAAAACTTTATTTTGACCTGAAAGACTCTGCAAGAAGCAGGGAATACTTCGCGAGATACCTCTCGTATGATGTTTCCAATGACCCCGACAGTAATATACTGCGCGATTTTGTCAACTCAAAGTAAAATGCCGCCACCCTTCAGGTTGCGGCATCTTAGAGAACGAAGAGATTTTCAAAAACTACTTTTTAATAGTCACTTTCTCCATTACAACTTTGTTCTTTGGCCTGTCGCCCGGAATTGTCTCCAGTTTCGAAATCTTGAGCACCAAATCCATTCCCTGAATGACCTTTCCGAAAACAGCGTGCTTATTATCAAGCCAGGGAGTCGGAACAACTGTTATAAAGAATTGGCTGCCGTTGGTGTTTGGCCCCGCGTTTGCCATTGAAAGCATCCCTGGTTCGCTGTGATTCAGGGAGGGATGAAATTCATCTTCAAAAGTGTAACCGGGCCCGCCGGTTCCCGTGCCCGTCGGGTCTCCGCCCTGGAGCATGAAATCTTCGATGACCCTGTGAAAGATCACGCCGTCATAGAAACCTTTCTCTGCGAGCTTGATAAAGTTCTCCGTGGTCTTCGGCGCTTTGACCGTGAAAAGTTCAATTTCAATCTCTCCCAAGTTGGTTTTTATCAAAGCGGTGGTTTTATTCATTTTTCTCCTCTGGCAAATGATTAACAAACTATGTCTTCTCACATTAAAGACGGCAGTTCAACAAGAATATTATTCCCTGGTGAATATTATGTCCAGGTCAGTTTTTTCGATAACTTTCAAACAGCAGGAAATATCGCCCGGATTGCTGTTTTTTGTTTCGTTACGATAGCTGACCAGGAGCTTTCCTTTCGCAGGCTGAGCCGCGACAATGTTCACATGTCCCGGACCGCAAACTCCTATTATCATTCGTGTCGAGAAATCCACATACGGCATTTCCTTGCCTGGAAACACCAAGGCATAGAAGTCATTCCATCCATCCACAGATCTTATAATAAAACTCTTTTTTGGGCGGAAGGCGCGTAAAACTTCAATTTCTCCAACATAAGCAGCCATGTAGATTTGATCCTGCAAAACCATGTCAGACCGTGCATTCAATCCGGCGGCGGCTTTATCCGGTAAATTACTTTCGAAAGACTCTGTCCGTCCGCCGCCGAACTCATCAGTATGCGCTTGCGGGCTTGGCACCTGCTCGGCCGCGCTTTTCTTGGCTATATCCCACGGAAAAGATATCTCATTCGACGCGGGAATTGTCTTTTGCGGCGCGGGTTTTGCTAAATTAAGTTTGATGAGAAACAAGATGAGCACGGCGGCGGCAAGCCCTGCTCCCCATTTCAGAAAGGGCCGTGACAGGTCCCAAAATGTCTCCCGCTTCTTGATTTCTTCTCTGACTTCGGAAAGAAGCCTCGTTGAAGCCTGGTATCTTGGAATATTCCGCAGAAGATCAATAACATTATTAAGGCGTTTGAGTTCTTTCCCGCAGTTTTCGCAGGATGCCAAGTGTTCTTCAACACGCGGGGTTTCTTCCGCTGAGAGCTCTCCGTCGATATACCCTGACAGAAACCCGTTTATGTCAGCGCATTTTTCAGGCATCTATAACTCCACCAAGACTATCCTTTAAGGCAGATCTTGCCCTGCTCAGCCTCAACTTCACCGTATCATTTTCTATTCCTAGTATCTCCGCTATCTGTCCGCAAGACAAACCTTCAATATCACGCAGCAGAACCACCTCCTTGCATTCCTCAGGCAGCGCCATAATGGCGGCCTGCACGGAGAGTTCCATTTCCTTTTTTCCAAACAGCCGGTGCGGCATATCGCGAAACCTTAAGTTCTGCGCCCCTTCAAACTCAACACCGGTTATTTTTTTCAATGACTCCCTGAGCTTGAGCCTGTCCTTGCAACTATTTAGCGTATTCCTGTAGATCCAGGAGGAAAGATTGCTCTCAGGCCTGAAACTTCTTATATTCCTGTTGGCGGAGAGGAAGACTTCCCGGGCAAGGTCATTCGCTTCCTGCCAGTCTCCGAGAAACCTGTAGGCTGTGTTAAAAACTCTGTCCTTGAAACCAAGGACAAGTTCGTTGAAAGCGCTCTTGCGCCCGGCGCGAAGGTGTCTTATGAAACGAGGATTGTCAGCAGACAAGTTTACTCCTTTGTACGGGCAAGAACGCATCTTTTAGCCATTATCGCCCGTTTCGTTCTATGGTGCTATATTTTATCCTTGAACGTCCTGCTTTTCAAGAAGTTCCTTGTCTTTTTGGCGCTTTTACGCTAAAATCCTGGAGTGCAAAAACTCATCGAGTTAACCAAATCCGAAAGATGCAAAGACTGCAAAGTCTGCTGCAGATTCCCGGAACAATCTCCAAACCTTAAACCCAAAGGCTTAAACCTCAGAAAGACCGGAGATAACTTTACCTGCGAAGCCTATGATTCTGAAGCCTGCAGGTGCGCGGCTTATGCAAAGAGGCCGTTTGACTGCGAGATTTACCCTTTTGCCGTAGCAAAGAGCGAAGACGGGGCATGCACGCTCCTGGCTCTTGACTCTCTCTGCCCCAACTATGAAGAAATTCTGAACAGGCTAAAAGAAACAGATCTTTCCCGGTTAAAATACCCTGAAGGAGCGGAAATCGCCTGGGAAGAAACGTTTATCCCTCTGCGCGTACTGAAAAACAGCGGGAATGGAGGAAGCACACTTAACACGCTTTCCCCTGAAGCCGGTTTTTTCTTCAAGAACTATTTTTTTAACACCGGCAGGCTCTCGGCTCTCGGATTTCCGTATCACATGATCTGGAACCACACCACATCATATTTCTGGAAAATAATCAACGGTTCCTTCTGCCTCTTTTCAAAGACCGGGAAAGATTACAGCCTTCCGCTACCCCCGCTCCCTTATTCCAAAAAAACCTGTGATGAATGCGCTATCCTGCTTGCCGGACTTAACAACAGCAGTTTCTCGGCCTTTAACGCTTCCGAAGAAACCGCCAAACAAGCCGAAAAAGACGGTTTTAACGCTCGCAGGACTTCCGAGGAATTCCTTTATAAAAGAAGCTCTCTCGCGGACCTCAAAGGGGATAATTATAAAGCAGCCAGGTGGCTTTGCAATGTCTTCGAGAAAAACAGCGAGATTTCTTTTAAGGAATACGGCTCTTCCGATATTGCTGCTTGCGCGGAAATGCTAAACACCTGGTACAACCATAAAGTCGAAAAGACAAAATATGATAATGACCTCCGCCTTCTCGGGCACTCCCTAAACACCAACAGGGCAGCGCTTTCGATACCGGAAAAGTTAGGTTTGACCGGACGCGTTTTGAGATCCGGCTCCACTGTTGCCGCCTACACTTTCGGTTCAGCCATTTCCGAAGACACTTTTTGCGTCTATTTTGAGATAACAAACCCTTCCTTTAAAGGCGCGGGCCAGTTCATTTTCAGGGAACTCTGCAGGGAGCTCATTGCCTGCAAATACATAAACACAATGGGGCACGACGGGATAGAGGGGCTGAAAACGGCGAAGGAACTATATAAGCCGGCGGAAAAGCTGGGGGTTTATACAATAACTATAAAATAAAAGTTTATAAGGTTTATAAAGTTTGTAAGGTTCGTAAGGTTCGTAAGGTTAATAAGTTTAATATAAAGCATAAAATGCCAGAACTCACGCAATAACTAGAACAGGAACTTAGTAAGGTTCTTAAGGTTTGTAAAGTAAAGTCTAAAACATAACAGC
>Ga0114951_10003495_pt1 | contig 16203 bp, 15 predicted proteins | sample AM7aDNAmetaG_FD_88677 | JGI IMG/M metagenome (GOLD analysis project Ga0114951, IMG submission 88677) | Freshwater microbial communities from Finland to study Microbial Dark Matter (Phase II) - AM7a DNA metaG | ecosystem: Environmental > Aquatic > Freshwater > Lake | place: Finland: Lake Alinen...
AGACGCTATATATTACACTTCATTTTGTTTGGTGCTTCTTTATTTTTCCAAAATATTGTTTGAAGGAATAAAAAAGGCCAAACAACTAATTAAATTTGCCTTAGTAATTTTACTGGCCGTGCTAGTAAACGTATCTATAAATCTACATGATTACAGAGTTGATATTACTAGAGACAAGATTAGTTCTTTAAGCAAACAAACTGTTGATATTTTAAAAAGTCTTAACGAAGCTAACCCTGGGACCGTTCATTTTAAAGCGGTTTTGAGTAATTCTAATGATGGGCAACTCTTTAAAAGAGCAATGGAGCAGTACCTTTATTATACCAACAAAATCTCTTATGAAATAGTAGATAACAACACTACTGGATTTAAAAATAGTTATATAATTGTTTCCTCCAATAAAAGAAGTACTCAGATAAGCAATATAAGTGAAGAAGATATTACGGGTGCAATTTTTTCAGTTGTCAGAAAAGAAATTAAGAAGATTTATTTTATTTCGGGCCACGGTGAAAGGGTTATAGGTCAAGGCGGAGACTATTCTTTGATATCGAGTAGGCTAAGCACCTACGGATATGAAATTCAGGATTTGGATATCTTAAGGACGGGTGTTGTTCCAAGCGGTGTTGGGTTGTTGGTAGTTGCTGCACCTTCTAAAAAGTTTTTTGACAAAGAAGTTGTGTTAATAAAAAAGTATATTAAATCTGGTGGTAACATAATCATTCTATCAGATCCTCGTCTACCAGATAGTAATGTCTGTCCGGACGATAACGTTAATCTTGTGGTAAAAGATTTTGGTCTGCTCTTTAAAGATCAAGTCGTTGTTGATCCTTCTTCCAAACTTTTTGGCATAAATCAGGCCGTACCTGTTGTAAGAGAATTTGATACATCCAGCCAAATTACGTCGTTGATTAAAACACCAGCGATATTTCCGTACTCTCAATCGATAGACATTAAGGCTGGTGTCTTTTCTATTTGTAGAAGTTCTGAATCAAGCTGGAGCGAACATGACATCAACATGGATAAAATTTCGTTTGATGACAAAAAAGATAAAAAGGGACCGTTAACACTTTGTGCTTATACTTGTTTTAGTAAGGACAAGGGTTGTATCCTGGCGATAGGAAACTCCAGTTTTATAAGTAATCAGTATTTGGATTATGGCTCTAATTATGACCTGTTTATGAATGCTGTTTCTTTTATGCTTAAAGATGACGGTTTAATTTCTATTAGACCAAAGACCCAACAAACCGGCTACTTTAGTCCGAATAGTAGTTTTGTTGTTGGGTTTGTTATTGTATATGTGGTTCCTGTTTTAATGTTTATTGCTGGTGTGATATTTTGGTACAGGCGTAAAAGAAAATAATGGGTGTGAAAAAAAAGGGGGGGGGAGATGAAAAAACTTTTTAATCATCTTTGTGACGGAAAAGTAGGGATGGCCTTTTTATCAGCATACCTTTTTATATTTATTATAAATGGTTTAAAAATGCTTTTTTTATTCAATGTAGGATCTGGAGATTTTTTTTACAAATTGTTTAGGTTTGTTGGCGATTATTTAACACAATTTTCTGAACCGATTAATTCATTGTTGTCGTTTTTTGGTTTTGCAGGGTCTTTCTATATGGTTGTTATTTATCCAGCGTTATTCTTGTTGATGATTTCGGCTTATGGTGCCGTCGTACAGTTCTTGCTTCACTCAATTATGAAGAAAAGCCCAAAAAGATTTAGTGTTACGTTATCCATACTTTTTACATCGGCTGGGTTTTTGTATGTTCTAAAGCTTATACCGTTTCTTGGAGCACTAATGTTTTCTGGTGCGTTTATATATTTAACTGGTTCTATGATATCCCAAAAAAATCTTATGCCAAAATGGAAAGGGATAGCCCTGTGTCTATTACCGTTGTTCGTTGTGGGAGCATTTATTGCGTCACTAATTTTTAGTCTTTTAGGTACTGCTTCTTTCTTTTAATTTGTGCAGTACTGGTATATATTCCAGACATGCACATTAATAACATTAAATGCCTCTTTACTATTTTCTTTATTTTGCTTTTTATATCTTCTTGTTCAATAACTACAGGTGGTGTTTCCAGGGGATACAATTTTCCGAAAGACAAAATATGGTACTGTGTGAAACAAGTAGTAGACAAAAACTATAACGGCATAAAAAGGATAGACCCAGATCCTTCCACAATTGTTTCTAATCTTTTTCTTAAAGACCAACAGTTCGGGATAGACAAAACAGCGTATCAAGTGGTGGTTGACCTTTCTGGTTTTACAAGACCGTATGTTGTGGACGTAGAGGTAAGGGTTTATTCGGACGGAGAAGAGAAGGCTAAGTATTCTACAGATAGGAATAAGGCTCAGGAAATAATCAATCAAATAACCGCTGAGCTTAACAATAAAAAGTATAACACTTCTTTACAAGAGGAGTTTGCCCCTTATTAATAACCAACGTTTAGGAGATTTTTATGGCATTCAATAAAGCTATTGTAGTTATGGCGGCCGGAGCTGGAACAAGATTTAAGAGTAATAAATCTAAACTTCTTCACAATTTTGCAGGCAAGCCTATCATAAAATATTTATCGTCTTTACTAGCTGATTTAAAAGATACTCAGGTTATTTTTGTCGTTTCCTATCAAAAAGATGAAGTTGTTAAGGTTGTAGGCGAAGCAAAGAATTTTGTTTTCGCGGAACAAAAAGTTTTAGACGGTACAGCTGGAGCTGTTAAAGTTTCATTACCATATATAGGAAAAGCCGTTAAGAAAGTTGCAGTTATTCCTGGTGATACCCCTCTTATACCAATTGGTCTTATAAAAGATCTTTTGAACGACAAAAATGATGTCTCTGTTGTTGGCTCAAAACTAAAAACCCCAAAAGGTTTTGGTAGAATAAAGATGGACAGCAAAGGAATAATCAAAGAGATAATAGAAGAAACTGATCTTTCTGGAGCAGACAAGAAAATTAATTTAGTTAATACATCTATATATTCATTTAATAGAGATTTTCTTGAACAGGGCATATCTAGCATACAGATTAACAAAAACAAAAAAGAGTTTTACCTAACTGATATCGTAAAGCTTGCGGTCAAAAAAGGGAAAAAAATTAAATGTATTGAGTTTGAAAATTCAGAGCTTGTGTTAGGAGCAAATGATAGAGCTGGAATGCTTGAGTGTGCCAGAAAAATTTGGCTAGATAGAGCGGATGTATATTTGAATAATGGTGTAACTTTAATAGATCCTAGTAGTGTTTATATAGACGACGAGTGTAATATTAAAAAAGATGTAGAAGTTTATCCGAACGTCTTTTTGACAGGTGATACAGTTTTAGAAGAAGGCGTTGTAGTACTTGAAGGATGTAGAATAAATAATTCAAAAATTGGTGCTGGTAGCGTCGTTGGTCCGTATGTTATTATAGATGGATCAGACATAGGAGATGAAAACAAAATTGGTCCTTTTACATTTGTAAGACCTGGTACAAAAACTTCCAGAAAAGTGAAAATAGGTGGCTTTGTAGAAACAAAAAAAGCTGTTGTCGGTTCTGGTTCAAAAATCCCTCATCTTTCTTATGTTGGCGATGCACTTATAGGCGACAACGTTAATGTTGGATGTGGAGTTATTACGTGTAACTATGATGGTTTCAAAAAGCATATAACAGAAATAGGCGACAATGCTTTTATAGGTAGTGATTGTCAGTTAATAGCTCCTATAAAAATAGCTAAAAATTCTTATGTTGCCGCAGGTACTACTGTTACAAAAGACGTTCCAGAGGAATCCCTTGCTATATCAAGAACACCTCAAAAGAATTTAGAAGGTTATGCAAAAAAAATTAAAGATAAAAAGTCAAAAAAGCAGGGATAAACTATTATGTGTGGCATTGTTGGCTCTGTATCTAAAAATGATAATAATGTTTTAGATTATGTAATTACTGGGCTAAAGAGGCTAGAATACAGAGGGTATGATTCTTCTGGTGTTTGTGTGCTAAACGGAGAACTGTTTAATACAGTTAGGGCCGTTGGTAAAATTAAAGAACTTGAGAAGAAACTTCATAATACAAATATTAGATCGCACTTGGGGATAGGCCATACAAGGTGGGCAACTCATGGCAAAGTCTCTGAAAAAAACGCACACCCTCATATGTCAGGGAATGTTTCTATAGTTCATAATGGTATTATAGAAAATTATTTAGAACTAAAAGAGAGTTTAATAAAAGAAGGTAGAAAATTTGATTCAGAAACTGATACAGAAATAATAGCCCATTTGATAGATATAGAGCACGAAAAAGAACCGGATGAAGTAAAAGCTATTATTAATGCGATAAAAAAACTTCACGGCATGTTTTCACTAGGAATCCTTTTCAAAAATAAAAAAAACACATTGTTTGCAGTTAAGTGTGGAACACCACTTGTTTTAGGAAAAAGCCCCGAAGCGTCTTATATAGCATCCGACGTATATCCTTTAATTGATTACGCGGACTCTTATGTTTTTTTGAATGACTACGATATCGCAAAAATAGAATCTGATGAAATTTCGGTCTACGGTATTGATGGCAATAAAATAAAAAAAGACTTTGCCGTACTTGACATAGCCAGCGACGACATATCAAAAGGTGGATATAGATATTATATGGAAAAAGAAATCCATGAACAACCTCAAGTTGTAATTAATACTATTCAAGATAGAATTTCTGTTTCCAGGGATGAAGTGATTTTTGACGATATCACTCTTAATAAAGAAGAACTTAAAAAAATAAAAAGAATTTATATTGTTGGGTGTGGTACGGCGTGGCACTCTGCTCTTATAGGTAAATATTTAATAGAGAAGTATTCAAGAGTGCCTGTTGAGGCAGATGTTGCGTCGGAATTTAGATATAGATCTCCTGTTTTGTCTAAAGAAGTTTTAACAATTCTAATATCACAATCGGGAGAAACGGCAGATACATTGGCTGCTGGCAGGGAAGCAAAAAGGCAAGGATCCTTTGTTCTGTCTATTTGCAACAAATTAAATAGTACAATACACAGGGAGAGCGATTACACTATATTTACACAAGCTGGGCCAGAAATAGGCGTAGCGGCAACAAAGAGTTTTACGTCTCAAGTAAGTGTTCTTTTATTGTTTGCCCTTTATATGGGTGATATCTTTGGAAAATTGGAGAAAAAAGAATTAAAAAACATATTAGAGGATTTTGTTAAGGTACCGTTTCAGATTGAGCATATATTAAAACTTAGCGATTTTTTAGGAGAGGTTGCTGCTGAATACGTTAAATTTAAAACTTTTTTGTTTATCGGCAGAGGTATTTATTTTCCAGTGGCCCTTGAAGGAGCTTTAAAACTTAAAGAGATAACGTATCTTCATGCAGAAGGCTATGCGTCTGGAGAGTTAAAACATGGCCCAATAGCTTTGGTTGATGATCAACTTGCTCTAATTGCAATATGTCCCAAAGACGATTTGTATATAAAAACGATAAGCAATATAGAAGAAATAAGCGCTAGGGGGGCTTCCATTATTGCAATAGGTACAGAGGGAGACGAAAGACTTGCAAAAATTACGGATGTGTTTGTTCCGATTCCTAATGTAAGAGGAGAGCTAGCAACAATTCTTACATCAATTATAGTGCAGATGTTTGCTCTTAATGTTGCAATAAAAAAAGGGACAGATGTGGATAAACCTAGAAATCTTGCGAAGAGCGTAACAGTGGAGTAAATATTGAAACAACAACTTTTATTAAAATTAAATGATCGTCAAAAAGAGGCAGTCCAGAATACAGAAGGCCCGATGCTTATAGTTGCAGGTGCTGGATCTGGGAAAACGAGAGTTATTACTTATAAACTAGCGTACATAGTAGCTAACGGGATAGCAAAGCCATCAGAAATAACTGCAGTTACTTTTACTAACAAAGCTACGACAGAAATGAAAAACAGAATAAGAGAAATACTCTGCAACGAACTCAAGGTGTGTACTGAGTATGAATTAAAAATGCTCACAGTCTCTACATTCCATGGCTTTTGTGCCAAGGTCCTTAGAGAATATTATGATAGGGCAGGATTGCCAAAAGATTTTTTAATATATGATTCAGATGATCAAAGAGATCTTTTGTCTTCTATACTTGATTCAATGAAAATAGATAAAAAAGTCGTTAGCCCAAAAGATCTTGTGTCTCTTTTTTCGAGCGTAAAAAATGGGATGTTTAATTTAAGACCAAATACAGAAACAACAGAAATATATCAAGAATATCAAAAAGAATTAAAAAAAGCTAACGCTGTGGATTTTGGAGATCTGTTAGTTTTGGCACTACGTATTTTTTCTGAACATAAAGACGTATTGGAATATTATCAGGATAGAGCAAAATATTTTTTTGTAGACGAGTATCAAGATACGAACAGAGTTCAATACAAACTAATTAAACTACTATCATTGAAATATCAAAACATATGCGTGGTTGGAGACGAGGATCAGTCCATATACAAATGGAGAGGCGCCGATATAAAAAACATATTGGACTTTGAAAATGATTTTAAAAATGCAAAAGTCATAAAACTAGAGGAAAACTACAGGTCTACCTCTAATATAATTGGTGCAAGCTCTTCTTTAATATCAAAGAACACGCAGAGAAAAGCAAAAACTCTTTTTACTAAAAACCACATGGGCGAAAAAATAAATTTAGCATCTTTAGTGAACGACATTAGAGAATCTGAATATATTGTTGATAAAATAAGAGAAGAATACAGAAACAGCGTTAGCTATAAAGACATGGCAATATTTTATAGAATAAATGCCCAATCAAGACTTATAGAAGAACAACTTAGAAAAAACCGCATCCCATATAAAATAGTCGGAGGCACAAGGTTTTACGACAGAAAGGAGATAAGAGATCTTGTCGCCTATCTAAAACTTTGTGTAAGTCCAGATGATGGCGTTAGTCTTCAAAGAGTAATTAATACACCCACTAGAGGTATAGGCAAAACTACGATGGAAAAAATTTCGGAGAGAGCAAGCCAAATAGCCAAAAGTATTTTTGGTGTTATGGATGACGACAACGAACTTTCGTCTCTTGTTAACAAAAACGCAGGACTTAAAATAAAAAGTTTTGTTGAGCTTATTAAAAAAATAAGGTTGTTAAGCGTTAACGGGGCTGGTTGCTTAGAAACAGCTAAATTTATAATAGACACTACGGGATATATAGATTTTCTTAGAGAAAGGGATGGCTTTGAAGCAGACGAAAGAGTTGACAACATTTCTGAACTTCTTAGCGCCATGGCAGAATTTGAAGAGACCTCTGAGAAAAAAGACGTTGTTACATTTTTAGAGAGTATATCTTTGCTTGGCGACGTAGATAAAGAAGAGGGTGCCGAAGAGGGCGTTAAGCTTATGACTTTGCATAGCGCCAAAGGATTGGAATTTCCAGTAGTCTTTATACAGGGTGTAGAGTATGGGTTGTTGCCGTATGTTAGCTACGGCAAGGATGATTCAAATGATATAGAGGAAGAAAGAAGGCTCTTGTATGTCGGTATGACTAGAGCTATGAAAAAACTTTATCTTAGCTGGGCAAGAAGTAGAAGAATTTTTGGTGGAATAAGGGCACGCGCTTCTTCTGATTTTTTGGAAGAAATAGAAGAAAAATATTTAAATAACTATAGTGACGAAGATATTTATTTTAAGACCTCCGTTGGCTCAACGTATGATTTTAATATTGTTAAACAAACAGTTGTTCCTTATGGGGTGCCAGGTTCTTCTAAAACTATAGCTTACGATGCTGGTATTGAATATTCTGACGAGGGAGAACTTGCTAATTCCATAGGTTCTAAAGTAAGACACTCAATGTATGGTGATGGGATTATAAGGTCAGTAGAAGGAAAAGGCGAAAAAGCAAAAGTCACTGTTCAATTTAGAAACTACGGCGTTAAAAAATTAATATGGGGATATGCTAATTTAACCATTTACGATAGGACTGTATGAATACCTGTGAAATAGGGCGAGCAGGAGAAAATAAAGCAGTCTTATGGTTAGAAGATAAAGGTTACAAAATACTATTAAGAAATTTTAGAAAAAGAGGCTTTGAAATAGACATTGTTGCTTTGGATAAAAACCGTATACTACGATTTATAGAAGTTAAGACAGTTCATAACGGATGTTTAAGTGATGCGGCTTTTTCTATAGAAAAAAGGAATATTATAAATTACTTAAAAGGAGTAGATGCCTTTTTGTCTGCAAATAAGGAATACTCAAACTCAAAGGTTTCAATGGACGCAATTATTGTTACCTCCAAAGACCTCCATTATTACGAAAACATTACATCTGATTTGGTGTTCTGATTTCGATATTAGGCTTTATCTGATTGATTCTTATGGCTTTTTGGTATGCTTGCTACTTGAAACCAAGTGTGGTAAAAGCTTGAAAGCTCTTTAAAGAGCACCTTGCTCGTAACGAATGTTTACGGGCTTTATATCCAAAAGGAGGTTAAACAATGCTTAGGACCTATGAAACTGTCTTCGTTACACATCCAGATGCAACTCCGGAAACCTTTGATGCAATTGACGCAAAACTAAAGGGCTTTATTAAGTCTTTTGGTGGAGAAGTCGGCTTTGAAGATAACTGGGGTGTTAGAAATCTTTCTTTTCCTATTAAAAAACAGGACAAAGGAAAGTATTCTTACATGCTCTACTCAGCAAGACCCGATGCAATTAAAGAGATAGAATTCTATCTCAAGATTAGCGAACCGGTTCTTACTTTCCTTACTGTAAAAGTAAAGGATACAGTAGACTTTGAAAATGTCCCAAAACCAATCGCCAAAGACATTCTCTAACAGGTTCTTCTGTAGAGGTAAGTTTGCTGGTGCTTTGAACAGAAGAGCTACTCCGGGAGGAGTTTTGCTTGAAGATTTTGTTCTTTCTGTGCCATCAGAATTACCCTGGAAGCAAAAACGCATGGTTAATTTAACTATGACTTGTTTTGGAGAAGATGTGCATGTTTTAAGGAAATTTAAAACAGGCGATCGTATTTGCACAGAAGGTTTAATAGAGGATAACGGTAAGCAAGGTTTAGTTCTTGTAACAATAAAAATTGAAAAGGAGATAGAAAAATGACCGAAGAAATTAAAAGCAAAGTTAGTAGCGAAGGAGAAGTAGAGGGTTCAAGACCGAGATACTCAAATTCAAGTTCAAGAGAAGGAAGACCACCAAGAGAGAACAGAGATGGTCGTGAATCTTTTGGCGACAGCGACGATAGAGGTAGAGGTGGGATGAGATCAAAAATGGCTAAGAAAAAAGTATGCCGTTTTTGTACAGAAACAATAACAGTTGATTATAAGAACGTAAGAGTTCTTAAGTCTTTTGTTACAGAAAGATCTAAAATAGTTCCAGCTAGAATAACAGGAACTTGCGCGATACATCAAAGACTTCTCAATACAGCCATTAAGAGAGCAAGACATCTTTCGTTGTTACCATATACATCTAATCACTGGGTCTAAGAGTTTTGACGAGGGAGCTTTGTGGAAAAGTTTTTTAAAACATTAAGGGTTGTACTTTATAGCGCACCAGGCAGAGGAGCTGTTTCGTCTGCGTTGTTGTTTACATCGTTTTTAGCTATGTTTAGTTCGGTCCCTCCACTTAGTGCTTACGTATCTGAGAGCAGAACAAAAGGTTTTTTAGCGATAGCTTTTGGGGCTTTATTTTCTTTTCTGTTAGGCGGTATGTGGGCTTGTTTGCTTTATTCAGTCGTTGTAGCCTCTGCCGCACTTGTGATGGGTGAATTAATAAAATCGGGGAAGAGTTTTGGTGTAGTAATATTTGCTTCAAGTATATCGCTTATTATCTTATATGCGGCGGCATTGTTTATTTACACGGGCCTTCACTCTACCGGTGTTATGGATTTTCTAATAAGAACAGTGAATACGAGTATTGATATCGTCTCTAAAAGTTATCCAAAAATTCTTGAACAACAACTAGCACAAACAGGGATGAGCAAGAAAGAGTTTGTTACAGCAACTGCGATTCAGTTGCCGTCTATAGCAGGTGTTGCAATATTAATTTTTGTTTTTGTGAACGTGCTGATGTCTGCAAAGTCAGTAACCAGCATATCTAAATTTTTGAAAACAGAAAATCTTAGAAAAACAAAATTACCAGAAGCACTTGTTTGGTTTGCAATATCAGTCGGCGCTTTTTATTTATACTCACAGTCTGAATACAACAAGTTGATTGGTGTTCAATCATTGGGTCTATTTTTGTTTAGAACACTTGCAGTAGTCTACTTTTTACAAGGGATGCTTATTGTTAGATTATTATTTGAATCTTGGCTTGGAGAAGGATTACTTAGTGTTTTAATCTTTTCGCTTCTGGTCGTCTTTGCATACATGTTCGTTGTAGCAATAGGTTTTTTTGATATTTGGTTTAATTTTAGAAAATATATTAAAAAAGGAGAACAATTATGAAAGTAATTTTGAAAAAAGATTTGGATAAAACAGGAGTTAGTGGAGATATAATAAATGTTTCAGAGGGCTATGCAAGAAATTACTTAATACCAAAAGGCTTCGCTGTTACCGCAGAAGGTGGGAACCTTAAGAACATAGAACATCACAAAAAAGTAATACAAGATAAAATCAACAAAGAAAGAAAAGTATCAGAAAAAATAGCAGAAAAACTTTCTGCTCACTCCTGCACTATTACTAAGAAAGTTGGAGAAGATGAAAAGATATTTGGTTCAGTTACTACTGCTGATATAGAAGCTGCTCTTAGTAAAGATGGTTTTAATGTTTCCAAAAAGAATATAACAATAGCCGACCCTATTAAAGCGTTAGGAATATACACAGTACAAGTTAAAGTTGATGCTGGTGTAGAAGCTAATCTTAAAATATGGGTGGTTCAGGAATAATGGATAATTTAGGTTATAGACTGCCTCCTCAAGACCTTGAGGCTGAACAATGTGTTCTGGGTGCCATACTATTGGATACCAACGCAGTATATGAAGTTCTGGACGTAATAGATGAAGATGATTTTTATAGAGAAGCTCATAGAAAAATATTTAGTGGTGTTAAAAGACTTGTTGGCAGAAGCGAACCTGTTGACATAATAACCCTTCAGGGTGAGCTTAAAAAGATGGGAATGCTAGAGGCTGTAGGAGACATCTCTTACTTAAGCGAACTGATAGGGATGGTACCAAACGCCTCTAATGCTGCTAACTATGCCAGAATAGTAAAAGAAAAATTTCTTGAAAGACATCTTCTTACAACGTGTACAGGTATCATTAATGATATATATGAATCTGGTCTTGATACGGAATCTTTGTTAAATGATGCTGAAACTAAAATATTTGACGTCACTGGTGGAAAGATACAAAACAATTTTGCCTCTGTTAAAGACCTAGTAGAGCAAAAACTAAATAAGATAATGCAACATACTGGTGAGTTTGAAGGTGTACCAACTGGGTACAGGGATCTTGACGACATTATTAGTGGTGGATTAAAACCAGGTCAGTTAGCAGTAATTGCTGCAAGACCAAGTATGGGTAAATCGGCACTTGCACTTAACATCGCTAAAAATGCAGCTCTGCTATATAGCAAAAAAATTGCTATCTTTAGCCTTGAAATGACACAAGAAGAAGTTTTAAATAGATTTTTGGCTACGGAAGCAAAAATAAATGTATCAAAAGTTATTGCCGGAAAAATAGAAGAAAATGAATGGGGTAAATTTACCGATGCTGGAGAAAGATTGTCTGAAGCAGTTATTTTTGTAGATGACACTTCTGGCTTAACTCCTGGAGAAATAAGATCAAAGTGTCGTAGAATAAAATCACAACATGGTGGGCTTGATCTTATTGTTATAGATTATTTGCAGATGATGCGTTCGGGATCTAGCTCGAAGAGCCAGAACAGAGAACAAGAAGTTTCTGAAATATCTAGAACTTTAAAATCGATAGCAAAAGAACTTCACGTTCCAGTTATAGCACTTAGTCAGCTAAATAGAGAAGCGGACAAGAGGTCTGCAGACAACAAAAAACCTCAACTTAGCGACCTTAGAGAATCCGGTGCCATAGAACAAGACGCTGACATAATTGTTTTTATATATAGGGACGATTACTATAATAGAGATTCTGAGTGGAAGGGTGTCTCTGATATCATAGTATCCAAGAACAGAAACGGAAGAACTGACAGCGTTAGGCTGACATGGTTGGCACAGTACACATCATTTGAAAACTATGTTGGTGAACAGCCTTATGAACTTGGTGGCTACAACGTATAAATTAGTCGGTGTTATGTTTTTCTTGGACTAGGCTTACGTTTTCGACCATTCTAAATCCCATTTTGCTAAAATTGCTATCTCGCCGCTGTCTCGCAAGACAAAGAGCTCGCATCGGTCTCGTACGCAATTTTTACGCAAAATGTGCCAAGAATGGTTTCCCGAAAACTCCAGATAGTCCAAGAAAAACATAACACCGACTAATTCTCGTCGTAGCGACTTAGTAGTGTATCGAAACTAGTAGTTTTTAATACACTTTTTTTGTCATAAAATAGTATTGATATTATTGATGCTTTTCCGATGGATTTTGCAGGGGTTTTTGATACAGCGGAAAAAAGCAAGGATGCCTGCATATAAAAACTCGAACCGGAATGGATGTCATTTTTTTAGTAGCATGCAGCCAAGTTTATCATTTCCTTGTTCACAAGCTTTTTTGTAAAGTTTTTTCGCCGTTGCCTTGTTTCCACTCTTTCCTTCCATTTCTCCCCACATTGAACAAGCTTGGCACGTCATATGTTTCTTGACCCCAGGGATACACTTATCACATTCTTTTTTATACAACTTTCTGGCAGTTCCTTTATGTCCTAAGTTCCACTCCATCTCTGCTGCAAATATACAACCTCCAGCGAAGTTATCCTTTTTGCAATTTTCCATGTGTATATCTCTAGCTTTGGTATAGTAGCTTTCTGCTTCTTTTTTATTTTTTTTATCCTCTGCAAGTTTACCCATTACAGCACAGGAAGTAGGTTCGTTTAATTTATAACAACCCTTTTGAAATAATTGTGTGGCTTTATCTACATTACCAGATTGTTTCTCTATAAAACCAAGATTACCGCAGCTTACTCCATCTCCTTTATCGCAAGCTTTACTAAAAATATTGTATGCTTCTTTGTTATTGCCAAGACGTTGTTCAAGAGTTCCTAAATTGTTACAACTGCCGTATAAATCTCCTTTGTCACAACCTAATTGATAATATTTTCTTGCATTGTTGTTATTGCCGTTAAGTTCCTCTATATATCCTAGTTCACCACAACCTTTTGCGACATCTTTATCGCATATTGATTTTAGAATTTGTTTTGCTTCTTCCTTTTGACCATCCATGTTTTTCTCTCTAGCCGACTTTATACAGTTATCATAGCCTCCATCATAGCAAGTTAAGTTGGTCTTGTTCGTTGCACAACCAGTAAAGGCTAAAAACGCTAATGCTAAAATAAATTTTCCCATTTTAATCCTCCAGAGTTAGAAATATTAACTTGCAGTTTAGCTCTTGTTCCAAAAATTACCACTGGTTTGAGATTTCCTTTCCCCACACTCTCCAATGGTCAGCAAATGGAAGTGGCTCCCGTGAAATACTGTGAACGCCTGTGAAATAGAAAGTAATAGAAAAGCTGGTCTGGTAATAATCTGTTATGATTAGTAATTTGTTGTTTTCATTGAACTTTATTTTGACAGTAAATCCGCCAGCATTCGTAAAAAGCTGACAGTAAAATTTTTAAATTGAAGCGTTTCTAGCCGGTAGCCTTTTTGCACCCTTTAAGGCTATGAAAAATACAATAGCCATTTTTAAGGGCAAAAAAATTAGAAGAATTTTGTACAGCGGTGAATGGTGGTTTTCTATAATTGATATTATTGCTGCTCTAACCGAAAGCACTAACGCCAGAGACTACTGGTACAAAATGAAGGTTAGGGTTAATTCAGAAGACGGACTTGAGTTGTCGACAATTTGTCGACAACTCAAACTAGAGGCCTCTGACGGTAAAAAATATGAAACTGACTGTGCAAACACAGAGACGTTATTTCGTATTATCCAGTCAATCCCATCCCCAAAAGCCGAATCTTTTAAACGTTGGTTGGCTAAAGTTGGTTATCAAAGAATTCAAGAAATTGAAGACCCTGAACTTGCGACTAAACGAACGAGGGAATTATACAAGGCAAAAGGCTATTCAGACGACTGGATAGAAAAACGTATGCGGGGAATTGCAATTCGTGAAGAGCTTACAGAAGAATGGCAAGACAGAGGTGCAACGGAAACCAAAGATTATGAAATTCTAACAGCAGAAATATCCAAGGCAACTTTTGGGGTTACTCCTGGTGAGTATAAAAATTTGAAAGGAATTAAGAAAGAAAATCTTAGAGACCACATGGATACACTTGAACTTATATTTACGATGCTGGGTGAAAAAGCGACAACAGAAATTCATATTGCAGAAGATTCCAAAGGAATGCCTAAATTAAAGTTAGACTCAAAGGCTGGTGGTAACATCGCAGGTGGAGCACGAAAAAAACTTGAGAAACGAATAGGTAAATCTATAGTTTCAAAAAATAATTATTTATCTATACCCGAAAAAAAGTTCAGAAAAAAGCTAAAGTAGATATCAAATATTTCTCACTTAAATTATTAATCATCGCTTTTTTTAGATCAAAGAAAACAGAAAGATTATGAGATAAAGTTTCAAAATATTCTACAAGTCCAAGTCTCTCTATTTTTTTAATCGTTGTTAAACTCTTAAGCAGTAAGTCCGCCTCGTAACCCAAGTATAGACTATAAATTAGTATTATGCTTTTCCGGAACAACCTAAAACGTTGGTGTCTTTTGCAATAGTAAGTTTGACAAGTTCTTCTCTTGCTTCTCCAAGATATTTTCTTGGGTCAAAGTTTTTTGGATCTTCCATTAATGATTTTCTAACCATTGCTGTAAAAGCGAGTCTCCCGTCGCTGTCTATGTTGATTTTGCAAACTGCAGATTTTGCGGCTTTTCTTAGCTGGTCTTCTGAAACACCAGCCGTACCTTCTAGTTTGCCTCCAAATTTGTTAATTATATCTACATATGATTGAACAACAGAGGATGCTCCATGGAGAACTATTGGAAATCCAGGTAGTCGCTTTGAAACATCTTCCAAAATATCAAATCTTAGAGGCGGTACTGTTTCTCCAGGTTTTAATTTAAACTTATAGGCGCCGTGTGATGTGCCTATAGAAATAGCTAAACTATCCACGCCACTTTTTTGCACAAACTCTTGAACTTCAGCAGGGTCGGTGTAATGAGAATGTTCTGAATGTACGTCGTCTTCAATGCCAGCCAAAACTCCCAATTCTCCTTCTACGCTAACATCACGAGCATGAGCATATTCTACTACTTGTCTTGAGACTTTTATATTCTCTTCAAATGACAAATGACTTCCATCTATCATTACAGATGAAAATCCAGAATCTATACACGACTTACATAATTCAAATGTATCACCGTGATCTAGGTGTAAGACGATTGGTATGTTGGAACCTTTTTCTCTTGCAAATTCTACGGCGCCAAGAGCCATGTATCGTAACATTATTGGGTCGGCATATTTTCTTGCACCACTAGATACTTGGAGTATCACAGGGGCCTTAGCCTCAATTGAACCTCTTATTATTGCTTGTAATTGTTCGAGGTTATTAAAATTGTAGCCAGGTATTGCATATCCTCCGGAATATGCTTTCTTAAACATTTCCCTTGTATTAGAAAGACCTAGCTCTTTGTAAGAAACTGTTTTCATCTCTAAAACACTCCTATATGTAGTATTGGATTTACTTATGAGTTTAATGTACCATTGTCCATAATTGTTTCAAGGGGTTATTATAGATGATGGACAGCAAATATATAGAACACGAAAAATCAGAAAAAATTGCTTTAAAAAGAGTTATAGCAAAATTTAATCAAGAAATAGTAAAAAGCAAAGTTGCGCCCCTGGGTCCTAGTGAGTTAATCCCAGTACTTGATAATCTAAAAGGCGAATACAATATCCCAAGGATAATAAGGAGTGCCAACATTTTTGGGTGTAGAGAGGTTTTTATAATAGGAACGGAGTTTTTTAATCCATATCCTGCAGTTGGAGCAGTAAGACACACAAGAATAAGGATGTTTAACAATATAGATGAAGTAGTTAATGAGTTAAATTCTATGGAGTATGAAATTTTTGCCATGCTCCCACCAGCTTATGGTGGTG
>Ga0114951_10003497_pt1 | contig 16201 bp, 9 predicted proteins | sample AM7aDNAmetaG_FD_88677 | JGI IMG/M metagenome (GOLD analysis project Ga0114951, IMG submission 88677) | Freshwater microbial communities from Finland to study Microbial Dark Matter (Phase II) - AM7a DNA metaG | ecosystem: Environmental > Aquatic > Freshwater > Lake | place: Finland: Lake Alinen...
ATTTCCTGAAGCAATGTTTGCGGCGTCGTAGAATGGTTCATGGCGGTAGTATATATGATCATATATACTAATCAATGAAAAACCTTCCGTTTCACTCGATTGGGAGAAATTTGTCATGCACCCTCCACCGGCCAGCGCTGGCAGCCGTTGCAGCCACCATGAGGCATCGCAGAAAAATGTCATACCGCAGTTCCCCCGCCAGTGGATCTTGCGCGGATGCTCGCGCTGCCGCTGTTGCGTCCAAATGTACCGCCGCGCAATCCGCATCACCCGCACCGCTTGCTGACTGTCCAGCGGAACCTTGACGGGGCTTCTATCTCTTTAACGTTGTGCAGGCCCCAAAATCGCCCCGAACTCTCCGCCGCGTCCGTATCCAGCTTGCAGATGTACTTGCTGGCGTAAAACATCACACCCTCGCTGCTCCGAATGGCTTCGACTCGTGTGCCAGGAGTATCGAAGCAGAGCATTTGGCGGTGGGGTACCCCCCCCTCCCACGCGGACATCCTGTTGTTCTCAAAAAGGCTTTACCATCACGCCCGACCGTAATCAGGTGGTGGTATCACTAAAGGTATCACTAGATTTTTTTGCGCATTTCCAAAAAGAGAATTTGCGATTTTGCTGAGGAAATTGGTGGATCCGGTCGGACTTGAACCGACAACCCGCTGATTAAGAGTCAGCTGCTCTAGCCAATTGAGCTACGGATCCAAAACAATAACCGATCGGAATGCGATCGGTGCCGTATTTTTAGACGGGTTGGCCGACAAGTCAAGTGGAGTCTCAAAACTTTTGACCGGGCCGGCCATTGCCGAACTGGGCGACCCGTGCTATTCGCGGACCCGAATCGGCAACACCACGGTCGCGAGCCCCCGCCATTGCAGCCGGCGTTGAATGGCATAAGCCGTCTCGTTGTGGAGAATCCGTTGGTACCATTTCTCGCGTTCAAAAATCAGTTTGCCGGTGAAGAATGTCGCTTTGGGATACTGCGCCAGCAGCTTTACACACAGTTCCTCAGCGGCCGCGACCGGCTCGGTCCCGGTTTCCATCACGCCAGTCGCCGCCATGCCATGACTGCAGGCAAACACGACAAATTTATCAAGATCGGCCTGCGTCGCCCGCTTCTGGGCATCAATCTCATCCGCCCCCTTGAATACGCCGGAATCCACAACGGCAATGGAAACGAAAACAACCTGGTGAAAATAACCTGGGAATTGCCGGGCAATGTTTAACAGCGAGTGCAGGCCGAGGCCGCCATAGCGGTTGACGAGGAGAATGGCGGTTGGCTTCGCCGGGTTCAATGCGACAGACGTCGGATTGCCGGCCCCGTGCGGAATGTCGCCGAGCGTCTGCGAGAGATGGTCGAGGCTGGCAAATACCTTGTGGTAATGGTGGCGGATCAACCAGCAAAGTCCAATCAAGATCGAGGTAATGACTATGGTGAGCCAGCCGCCTTCGGTGAACTTTTCCTTGATGACAATGGTGAGGATGGATAAGCACAACGTCAGACCCGTGAGGTGGACGGGCAGGGCCTTTTTCCATTCCGGATGGGTTTTGCGTTCGGTGATCCAGAACCGGACCATGCCCATTTCGGTTAGGGAGAAGGTAATAAAGACGTTGATCGAATACATCGTGACCAGCGCGGTGATGTCGCCATGGGTGTAAATCAGCGTGGCGATGGACGAGAGGGCCATCAGCACCACGCCGTAGTGCATCGTCAGCCGTTCCGACAGCGAACTGAACCGGCGGGGCAGCCACGAGTCGAGCGCCATGTTGGCCATCACGCGCGGGCCGTCAATAAACCCGGCTTGCGCCGCCACAAACAGCAGCGCGCCTTCTGCCACCAGGCAGAGGATCACAAACCAGGGGCCAAAATGCAAATTCTCGATCATCACTGCGTTCATCGTTTTACCTTCGACCGGGTGGGCACCGAGCAGCATGTAGCACAGCATGATTCCGCCCGCCGTGATCGCCAGAGATGTCGCCATATAGGTCATCGTTCGCTTGGCGGTTGGAATCCGCGGCTCGCGCATGATCTGAATGCCGTTGGAGACTGCCTCGATTCCGGTATAGGTGCCGGCCCCGCGCGAGTAGGCTTTCGCAAACAATAAAAATAGCGCGCCAAACCCGAGCGTGCTCATTCCGTGCTGGAGGCCGCTGCGGACTTCATGCGCAACTGCCGGGATCTGGTGAAAGTGCATCCCGATCCCTGCCACCAGCACCACCGCATGCGTAATGACAAACACCATGAAAATCGGGACCAGCACATTGATCGACTCTTTGACTCCGCGGATGTTGAGGACCAATAGAATCACAATGACCGCCACCTCAATGCCAACCTTGACCTGCCAGACGCCCCAACCGAGTGGTAAAAAACTAAATATCTGGTCGGCCGAGGAAGCGATGGACGTGCTGATCGTCAAGACATAATCCACCAGCAACGCACAGCCGGAGATTACGCCAAACCCGGGTCCGAGCAATTTTGTGGCCACCAGATATCCGCCCCCGCCCGACGGGAAATGTTCGATGATCCGGCTGTAGGCATACGAGATGATGAACACCGTCACCGCCGTTGCCAGGGCTAAAAACACGCACAAATAGGTGTGTTCCCCCAACGCCCGGAAGGCTTCATCCGGTCCGTACGCCGACGAGCTGAGCCCATCGGCACCCAGCCCCACCCAGGCCAGAAACGCGATCAGGGAAATTTTATGAAAAATTCCCGGATCCTGAATGTCGCGCGGCGCGCCAAATAAAACCCGCTTGGACCGCTCAAATAACGTCATGATTGCCAAAACTCCGTTTTCAATGCCATCTCAAGGCACACAAGTGCCGGTGGGGAGATCATTGGCCGCCCCGCCCAAGCGGGGGCAAGAGGATCGCCCTTCCAAATGCCGACGAAGTTAGCTGACGGGCTCGGTCCTGGAAGTGACCGGGGCGATAACTACAACCGCCCTGCGCCCCATCCCCGGTAGTGCCGGGGAGTTGGATCCTCCGTGTTGGCCCACTGGAAGGCGGGTCAACTTAGGCTGCAACGACCGCGCAACATATTGGCACCCCCGCTGCTTGTCAAGTCAATCGCGGATGCCCAAATCCACGGGTAAGTTATATTTTCGGTGCGAACGGCGGGCTAGGGATTTATCTGCCGCAGGAGGACAGTCCGCCCCGGGAACATCCGAGGTAGGCGCGGAGCCGAGTCGGACGAGACGCGGTTCTCCGCAATCCCAACCGCGCCGTCTGGGCCGACCCGACTCACCAGAAGTTATCGATACAGTGTAGTTCTGGCATGGAACGTAGGAGGGCTTCATTTGGTTGGGGAAATCAACCGGTTCGAAAAAATTGCCGAGGATTCAGGCGTTACCGGGTGACTTCAACGAGCGTGGCGTTGGTTTGACCCAGTCCCAGCCGCACGGCGGTCAAGAGATGGCTGGCGCGCTCCCCAATGGGCGCAAGGTGGGTCTCGCGGCGTTTGGCCTCAATGACTTCCAGACCGATCACATCGGCAGCGACTGCATCCCGGCTGAAATACAAGCCGCCATACGGCCACGAATACTGCGGCTTAAACCCCGGTCCCCCCGCGTAGCCAACAATCAGAGCATCGCAGATGTTCAACACCAGCTTGGTGCGCACCGCCGCCAAGTTGGCCAATTGTGCGATCGCCGGGTCGCCGCGCTGGCCGACTTGCTCAAACCGCCGGGTGTTGTCTGCCAAACCCAGGGACAAATTATAGAGGCAGCCCGCCAGGCCGGTCGCAGCCTGCTCCTGAAGCACAGGCACATTGATCAGCTTGGTCAGGGTGCGCGTCAGCAGCTTCGGCAAATGGGACAGCGTGCTGAGTGGTTCCGCCCGACCAAATTCCAAATCCCCCCAGATCAGTTTGCCGACCAGGGGGCTATCCAAGCTCGCCTCTGAATCCCAACCCGTTCCACCGATGACCGATTCCATCCGGAACCCTTCCGCCCGGTAGTCGGCATCGGCGAGTTTGCCGGGATCGCGATCGAACACGACTATATTACTGGCCGGCACCCCGGCCTGCCGGAGGCCGGCGGCAATGGCGTCGAGCACGGCTTGGTGGGTAACCTGCAGCGGAGCGGCCAGCGTACTGACTTTGAGGCCCACCACATCTGTCGGAGTCACGAATTGTTGCCAGGCCAGCGTTTCGTTCGTTTGGCCGGTCAGCTGTTGGAGGCCGGCCCTGACCATGGCGCGGGCGCGGGCCGCGTCCACATGCCAACCGGTCAGCGCCTCGGGATCGCGCACCAGCACCACCCGACTCGGGGTCTGGGCGACGCCGGTTCCCGCCCAGAGCAGGAGCAGAATCAGGAATTGGCAAACCCGTGTCATCATTCCTAATGATGGCGATCCCTGCCGCGAATTGCAAGCCGCGGTCGCACCATCTGCTTGACGCCCGGATTGTGTATGGGTACATACTCCCCAAAAGGAATTATTAATGATGACCACTCCCCTCAAAATTAATCGCCCCCAAAATCGACTCGTGGGCGCGAACCCAAAAATTGGAATTCGCCCAACGATTGACGGCCGGCTCGGCGGCGTTCGCGAGTCGTTGGAAAAACAAACCATGGCCATGGCCAAATCGGCGGCCCAGTTCTTGTCGCAGAACCTGCGGCATGCCGATGGCACAAAAGTGGAATGCGTGATCGCCGACCAGTGTATTGGCGGCATTGCGGAAGCGGCGTTGTGTGCGGAGAAATTTGCGAAAGAAGGCGTCGGCGTTTCGCTGACCGTCACGCCCTGCTGGTGTTACGGCAGTGAGACGATGGACATGGACCCGCTCACGCCGAAAGCCGTCTGGGGTTTCAATGGCACCGAGCGGCCGGGCGCAGTTTATCTCGCGGCGCTGGCAGCGGCCCACAATCAGAAGGGGTATCCGATTTTCAATATCTACGGGCGCGACGTGCAGGACGGAGGCGATCCGACGATTCCCGCCGATGTGCAGGCGATGTTGCTCCAGTTCGCCAAAGCCGGGCTCGCTGCGGCGACATTGCGCGGGAAGTCCTATTGCTCCATGGGCGGCACTTCGATGGGCATTGCCGGCTCGATTGTGGATGTGTCCTTTTTTGAAGCTTTCCTCGGGATGCGGGTGATGTTTGTGGATATGGTGGAATTTGTCCGCCGGATTGAGCGCGGGATTTACGACCCGAAGGAATTCACCAAAGCGATTCATTGGGTCCGCGAAAATTGCCGGGAAGGCCGCGATCTGAACGACCCGAAAAAACAGCATTCGCGCGACCAGAAAGACCGGGAATGGGAATACTGCGTCAAGATGGCGTTAATCGCCCGGGACTTGATGATTGGCAATCCGCGCCTGGCCGAACTGGGATTTGGCGAAGAGGCGCTCGGCAACAATTCCATCCTGGCCGGCTTCCAAGGCCAGCGCCAATGGACCGACCATCTGCCCAACGGCGATTTCCTCGAAGCCATGCTGAACACGTCGTTCGACTGGACCGGCATCCGCCAGCCCTACCTCGTCGCGACCGAAAACGATTCGCTCAACGGCGCCTGCATGTTATTCAGCCACCTCCTGACCGGCCGCGCGCAAATCTTTGCGGATGTGCGGACGTATTGGTCCCCTGAGGCAGTCCACCGCGTGACCGGCCACAAGCTCACCGGGAAGGCGGCTGCCGGTATGCTCCATTTGATCAACAGCGGCGCCGCGGCGCTGGACGCCACCGGTGCGCAGGAAATCAATGGCCAGCCCACGATCAAGCCGTGGTGGCAGGTCACCCCCGAAGACGCCGGTAAATGTCTGGCAGCCACCGAGTGGTGCAACGCCATTTTTGAATATTTCCGGGGCGGCGGTTACTCGACCCGGCTGCGGACGCGCGGCGGGATGCCGGTCACGATGACGCGGTTGAACATTATCAAAGGCATCGGCCCGGCCTTGCAGATTGCCGAAGGCGAGACGGTGGAGTTGCCGGGCAAAGTGCACGATGCGCTCGACAAACGGACCAACGAAACCTGGCCGACCACCTGGTTCGTCCCGAATTGTAGCGGCCAGGGGGCGTTCCGTGATCCGTACACGGTCATGAATAATTGGGGTGCAAACCATGGGGCATTAAGCGCGGGCCATATCGGCGCGGACTTGATCACGCTGGCGAGCATGCTGCGCATTCCGGTGTACATGCACAATGTCGCCGAAGAACGAGTGTACCGTCCCAGCGCCTGGGTGGCATTGGGGGACGACTCCCGGGCCTGTGCCAATTTCGGCCCGCTGTACGGCAAGTATTAAACCATGAATGCACGGCACTACATTGCCTGCGACCTCGGCGCGGAAAGCGGCCGGGTCATGCTCGGCACCCTGACCGACGGCAAACTCACGCTGGAAGAAATCCACCGGTTTCCCAACGGACCGGTGGTGATCCAGGGCACGTGGCGGTGGGATGTCCTGCGGATGTTTGCTGAACTCAAAACCGGGCTCCGCCTCGTGGCCGAGCGCGGTCTGAAAATTGAAAGTGTCAGCACAGATTCCTGGGGTGTGGATTACGTCTGGCTGAAAGACCGCGAACCGTTGCTGACCGCGCCGTTCCATTACCGGGATCTGACCCGCAACGACGGCGCCTTCGAGCGGGTCTTCCCGTTGGTTTCTGCCGCCGAGATTTTTGCAGAAACCGGGTTGCAGTTCATGACGCTGAACACGGCCTATCAATTGCATTGGGACGTTGTGAATCGCCTGTGGATCTTCAAAACGGCCGACCGGTTCCTGAACATCGGCGACTATTTCAATTACTTGTTTTCCGGCGTGGCGGCCGCGGAGCAATCGCTCGCGAGCACGACCCAGCTTTACAATCCGAAAAAGAAAAAGTGGTCCCGGCCGTTGCTCAAAAAACTGGGCTTGCCGAAAAAACTCTTCCCGGACATCGTGCCGTCCGGCACCGTGCTCGGCCCGGCCGTGCCGGAATTGGGGTTAACGGGCGCGCAAGTCGTGGCCAGTTGCTCGCACGATACCGGGGCCGCCGTTGCGGCGGTGCCCGCCGCTGGCAAAGGCTGGGTCTATCTCAGTTCGGGCACCTGGTCGCTGCTTGGCGTGGAACTCAAACAACCGCTGATTACCGACCAGAGCCGCCAGTTTAATTTCACCAACGAAGTCGGCTATGGCCAGAGCGTCCGGTTCTTGAAAAACATCATCGGCCTCTGGATTTTACAGGAATGCCGCCGGCAATGGGGCAAGACCGATTATGCCGAGCTCCGCCAACTCGCCACCCAAGCGGCGCCGTTACGATCCCTGATCAATCCGAATGATGAGCGGTTTGGCAAGCCCGGCACGATGCCAGAAAAGATCAGCGCTTTCTGCCGTGAAACCGGTCAGCCGGAGCCGACCACCCCCGGTGAATTCACGCGGTGCATTCTCGAAAGCCTCGCGCTGTTGTACCGGCGGACACTCGAACAGCTCGAGACCTGCACCGGTCAGCCCGTGACCACGTTGCACATCGTCGGCGGCGGCAGTCAGAACCTGTTATTGAACCAATTCAGCGCCAACGCGACCGGCCGCACTGTGATCGCCGGTCCCGCGGAAGCCACCGCGACCGGGAACATTCTCATTCAAGCGCTCGCGCTCGGCCAGTTGAAAAACCTTGCCGAACTGCGGCAGGTCGTCCGTAATTCGTTCGCGGTTCAGACGTACCAGCCGCAGGATGCCGCCGTGTGGGCGCAAGCCTATGACCGGTTTCAGAAACTCACGCCATGAACCCAGCTCTCGACAGTTTTAATGCCACCGAACGCCGCCAAGCCTTGCTCGACACCTGCGCCAAAGCGCAGTGGCCGGCCACGGGGACGGACGTGAACGCCCACAGCCACACTTTTTTCTCCTACAATGCGTATGGTTATTCGCCGACGCATTTTGCCGTGCTGGCCCGGCAACACGGCCTCGCAGTGGCCGGCATTGTGGACTTTGATGTGCTCGACGGGCTGGAAGAATTTTGGGAGGCCGGCCGACTGTGCGGACTCAAACGCTGCGTCAGCATGGAATCGCGGGTGTTCGTGCCGGAGTTCGCCACGCGCGTCATCAATTCCCCCGGCGAACCGGGCATTGCCTATCACATGGGGGTTGGTTTTACGCGGATCATCCAGCATCCGCTGCTCGCGCAGATGCGTGCGACCGCCGCGCAACGCAATCGGGAGCTCGTTGCCCGCGTCAACACGTTTACCGCGCCGGTCACGCTCGATTATGACCGCGACGTCGTCCCGCTCACGCCGGCGGGCAATGCCACCGAGCGGCATATTTGTGAGGCCTACTCGAAAAAAGGCGATGCTGCATTTTGGCAGGCCAAGCTGGGCGATTGTCCGGCCGATGCCGGTAAATTGCAGGCGCTGATCCGCGCCAAGACAATGAAAAAAGGCGGGGTCGGCTACGTCCAGCCCGGCCAGGGTTCGTTTCCGCTCATGGCTGAGATGAATCAATTTGTGCGCGCCGCCGGCGCGATTCCGACGTTGACCTGGCTGGATGGCACCAGCGAAGGCGAAAAGTGCATCGAAGAATTATTTGCCGTGGCCCAGGCAACCGGGGCGGCCGCCATCAATATCATCCCCGACCGCAATTACACGCCCGGTGTCAAAGACCAGAAGTTGCAAAATCTCTACGCTGTCGTAGCGTTGGCAGAACGGCATGACTTCCCGGTCATCGTCGGTACCGAAATGAACGCTCCCGGCAACAAGTTTGTGGACGCCTTCGACACGGCGGAATTGAAACCGCTCGTGCCAGTCTTTCTCAAGGGCGCGCACATCGCCTACGCCCATTCGGTGCTCCAGCGTCAGTCGGGTCGTGGGTACTTAAGCCCATGGGCACTTCAGCACTTCCCCTCCGTCGCCGCCAAGAACGACTATTTTGAAAAACTCGGCCGGGAACTCACCCCCGACCGCGAGGAAACAATCGAATGAACACCATCCCGCAATCCCAACGCGCCGTCCAATTGGTCGGCCCCGACCAGCTCAAAGTCAACGACGCCAAACCTGTTTTCAATCCGGGACCCCATCAAGTATTGTGCCGGGTCGAAGTTTGCGGGCTCTGTTTTTCGGATCTGAAATTGCTCAAGCAATTCTCCGGGCACGCCCGCAAATCGGAAGTGAAGACCGGCCTCACCCCGGCCGCGCTCGCGGAAATGCCCCAGTATGTCCCCGGCGACAAACCGACCGTGCCCGGCCACGAAACGGTCGTCCGCGTCGTGGCCGTTGGTCCCAACGTTCAGAAAGCCAAGGTCGGGGGCCGGTATTTGGTGCAGACGGATTACCGGTGGTTGCCGACGACCGGCTCGGCGTCGGCATTCGGCTACAATTTCGAGGGGGCGCTGCAAGAATATGTGCTCGTGGACGAACGCGCCATCATCGCGCCGGATGGGGAGTCCATGTTGATTGCGGTGCCGGAAGATTTATCGGCCTCGGCGATCGCGTTGTGCGAACCGTGGGCGTGCGTCGAACAGGCCTACGTTGAAAAACAACGGCGCGGCTTCAAGCCCGGTGGCAAAGTGCTCGTGGTCGGCGACGGCGTGGTGGATGCCGGCAATCTCACGCGCGTCAAACCGGACGCTGTGCCGGCCGGTGAGTTCGACGACGTGGTCTATTTCGGCAGCGATCCGGCAGTGGTCGAGAAACTATTCGCGAACGTCGGCACCAAAGGTTTGTTCATCATCTGTCAAGGCGGGGGCAAGTTTGGCCGGCCCGTCGTTTCACAGGTCGGCCGCATCCATTACGGCGGCATTCGTGTGATTGGCACGACTGGCTCCAGCGTGGCGGACGCGCTCGCCGCCATCCCGGCCACGGCCGAAATTCGGCCAAACGACAAGATCAACATCATTGGCGCGGCGGGTCCGATGGGTACGATGCATGTCATTCGGGATCTCTGCCAGGGCGTGCCCGGCGTGACGGTGTTTGCGGGCGACCTGAGCAACGAACGGCTGGCGATGTTGCGCGGCCTGGCTGAGCCGCTCGCCACGAAAAATAAGCTGACCTTGCGCTGCTACAATCCGCAACAAGACAAACTGGCTGAGGCGTTCAACTACATCGTTCTCATGGCACCGGTGCCGGCGCTGGTCGTGCAGGCCATCCCGGCCGCCGCGCCGCGCGCGCTGATCAATATTTTTGCCGGCATCCCTGCCGACAAGACCGCCGCGCTCGATCTCGACTCTTACATTGCGAAGCAACTGTATTTTATCGGCACGAGCGGCTCGACGCTGGACGACTTGAAGCTGGTGTTGCGCAAAGTCGTGACCCGGCAACTCGACACCAATCTGTCCGTGGCTGCCGTGGCCGGCCTGGAAGGTGCGATTGACGGTATCCGTGCCGTTGAGAAAAACACGATGCCCGGCAAGATCATGGTTTATCCGTCGCTGAAAGGCTTGAAACTCACGCCCTTGACGGAACTCAGCCCGGCAGTGCCGCTCGGCCAATGGACGAAGTCCGCCGAGGAAGCCTTGCTCGGAACGAAGAAATAATCGGCCGACGGCATCAGCCCCGTCATCGCTGACAGCACGATTCCATGTAGTTTACAGTCGGACAGGCGTCCTGCCTGTTCCTCCCGTCATAGTCGAACGGTGCGTCTCGCCCGTTGATTCGGATGTGCATGGAAAAACAAACGGGCGGAGCCGAGTCCGACGCGCCGCGATTATCCGCAAACCTCGTTCCAATATTTTTAAAACACGCTCTTCCATTGGAGGGCGAGCCTCCCGGCGAGCCGAGGTCGAAAGTAAAACCCAGCGGCTCGGGTGGAACCTCGCCCTCCAAGCCGCCGGACCAATCCAACGCCGTTGTGCGTCGGTTTGCGGAGAACCGAGTCAGACTGAATGACGAACATCCGCTTTGCTGTCACCCTGAGCATGTCGAAGGGTCTCTGCCGGTATTGGCACCTGTGAGTAGGCAGTTGCGGCGCTTGACCGAACCCGTCCGCATCTGGTCTACTGCCGAGTGGATGAATGCAATTGTGGTCAGGCTACAAGACTTGCCGGGGCTTGAGAGTATCGACACGAGCAAGCTGTCCGCTGCCGAAGTGGAAGCGGCGGTGCGCCGGTGCTTCGCATTTTTCCCAAAATCAGCCAATATTCATGTGGCCGGTGAGATGGTGACCATCGAATTGCCGGCGGCAGCGGCCGCCGATGCGGCAGAAGCGGTGCGACTTTGCGAGCGGGCCGGCAAGCGCGCTGCCGAAGGCCAATACCGGAAGGCGGTCGACATCTACAAATACGCCTTGGAACTCGACCCCGGACTGCTCCGCGCCAGACGCGATCTCGCAATGGCCTGCGTTGAACTCAAAGAATTCGACGAGGCCAAGAACCATTTGATTGAGATTCTCCGGTTGGATCCCAAAGATGTGTGGAGTTGGGTCGTTCTGGCGAACCACTACAGCAAACAAGAAAACGATTACGCGACGGCGGAGAAGTTTTACAAACGGGCGTTGGACATCAAGCCGAATGACGCGTGGGCGTTGAATGGGTTGGGTGCAATGAAGATGGAGCTTGGCCAACCGGAAGATGCTCTGAAATGTTTTGACGCTGCGATTGCCGCACAGCCAAAATTTGCGAATGCCCATTATGCAAAGGCGCTGATCCTGCAAAGTCAGAAAAATTTGCCGGCGGCAGTCGCGACGCTCAAGAGTCTTTTTCATGAGGCGGAACTTCAGGACGGTCGATCGGGACCGGTCTTTGCCGGTGCGCGCCAATTAATTGTCGAAATCGAAAACGAACTTGCGAAGAAGGTGGAGTCGGAAGTTTTCAAGGAAGTGGAAAATTACCGGGCGGAAGTCGAAACGCTGTCCGGATTTCCCGTTCGTGTGTCCGCCGAAGCCACTCCAGAAGGCACGACCGGCATGGCGCAACTCGCATGGAAGCACGGTCGTAAGTATCACGTAATCAAGCACATCTCGTCTACCCCCCCCCAACTCGCGCAACACCTTGTTGCGCATGAGTTAACACACATTCGGCTCGAATCGCTCGCACGCCGGGCAGCGAAAAACAAATCGTTCGCGACGACCGCGGCCACTCGCGAAACGGCAATCCGCAGCATTGCTGGTGACATCCGCCGTTTGGAGAAAGCGGGCTACCCGCCTGACTCCATCACGAAATTGACCTTGCAGCTTGTGGAAGGAACATGCCGGTTTCTTTTCAACTGCCCGCTTGATGTGATTGTTGAGTACTACCTGCGCGACCGGATTCCGGCTCTCCAGCATGCGCAATTTGTCTCGCTGGGCAAGATGGCTGTGGAAGCGGCAACCACAACCATGAATCCGGAAGTCCGGAAAATCACGCCGCGCAAGATCCTGGAAGCCGGCACGGCGTTGAACGGCGCCTACGCGATCCTCTTGGACGAGTTCAACGACCGCACCACAAACTTTGCCGCCGTCTATCAGAAGCAGGACACCTTTGGCTTGTCCAAGCAGCTTGCCGACCACTGGCGCACACGGCATCGCCAACTCGGACCGGGTGACGAATACAACCTGGTAGATGAGTTTGCCGACATGCTTGGGCTGCGCGGCTGGTACGAGTGGAAGCCGGACACCGGCGCGCCGGTTTCTGCCGGTGCCACGGCCGGTGAGAAGCCCGAAGGCACGACGAATCCGGAGTTGTTGAAACAAAAGCATCCGTCGGCCGTCTGGTATCTGCTGTCCGCGTTGGTGCGCTACGACAAGTTGCCGGTGGAGAAAGTGCGGGAGATCGCGCTCGAAGTTGCCCAGCTTGGGCGCAACGGACTGAGCTACGCCGATGCCGAAAAGCAGTACCGGCTCAACAGCCTGCCCGATGAAACGTTCTCCGGCCTGCAACTCATGTGCCTCATGTTCGCCGGATTCAAGCGCATTGCCCCGGACCAAGACGTTGCGATGGACTTGGAAGAGCCGTTCCTGAAGGCGCTGCAAATGTACCAGAGCGGAGAGGAAAAACGGTGAGCGCGCCTTCCACGTACATGTCCTCTGACCTGACATTTATCACGAACGAAGCAGGCAAGAGTTTACGAGACCGATTCGATGTCTTGCTCGGTGACGACACGCGCCTCTTTGATTGTCTTGTCGGCTACTTTTACATCAGCGGTTTCCACAAACTTTATCCCGCGCTCACGAAGACGGAGAAGATTCGGATTCTGGTCGGCATTAAGACCGACCGCGCCACCTACAACCTCATTCAAGAGGGAAAGCAGCAAGAGTTGGTTTTGGAATCACATGCTCAGGCAAAGGCGGCGGCGGCCAGTGCTGTCCGTGATGAACTGGAAAAGTCCGAAGACACCGCTGACGTGGAGGCAGGCGTCCGAAAATTTGTCGAGTGGATTGCGTCCGGCAAACTGGAAATCAAGGCTTACCCGTCCGAGCGGGTTCACGCCAAACTTTACATCATGACGTTCCACGAGGGCGACCGGGACAAGGGCCGGGTCATTACCGGCTCAAGCAATTTTACGGAAGCCGGTCTCGTGGAGAATTTGGAGTTCAACGTCGAGTTGAAGAATCGCGCGGACTACGACTTCGCGCTCGCCAAGTTCAATGAACTTTGGGCGAAGTCCGTGGACGTAACCAAAGATTTCGTTCAGACCATCGAAACCCAGTCGCCCTACGCTCAATTCACGCCTTACGAACTCTACCTCAAGTTTCTTTACGAGTATTTCAGTGGCACGCTCAATCTCCCCGATGAGTTGGAGGATGCCTATCTCCCGACTGATTTCAAAAAGCTCAAGTATCAGGAAGATGCCGTGTTAAATGCCGTCAAAGTCCTGAATGACTATGACGGTGTTTTTCTCTCGGACGTGGTCGGCCTTGGCAAAACCTTCATGTCCGCGTTGCTGGCGCGGCAACTGGACGGGCGTTCGCTCGTCATCGCCCCGCCGCATCTTTTGGATCGGCACAACCCCGGCTCGTGGTGGAACGTCTTCCGCGAATTCGGTGTGCGCGGGTTTCATTGTGAATCCATCGGCAAGCTCGAATCGTTGCTGGAAGAAGACCTCACCCGCTACCAATACGTCTTCATTGACGAGTCGCATCGGTTTCGCTCCGAAGACACCCAAAGTTACGAACTGCTCGCCCAAATTTGCGCCCGGCCAAAAAAGGTAATCCTCGTCTCGGCCACGCCATTGAACAATTCGCCGCAGGACATCTTGAGTCAGATCAAACTGTTCCAACCGGCCAAGAACAGTTCCATCCCCGGCGTCCGCAATCTCGAAGCGTTCTTTGCCGGCCTGCGCCGCAACTTGAGCGGCCTCGACCGGCAAGCCGACCGGGAGCAATACTTTCAAGTGGTGCAGGCCAACGCCCGTGAAACACGCGAAAAAGTCCTCAAGCCGCTCATGATTCGACGGACCCGCAAGGAGATCATGGACTTTTACGGCGAAGATTTGAAAAAGCAGGGCTTGAAGTTTCCCGAAGTCGCCGATCCCGAACCGCTCTATTACGAACTCGACGCGACCGAGAACGAAATCTTTGACGAAACCGTCCGCCTCCTCACGCACGAATTCAAATACGCCCGCTACAAGCCGCTCGAATACTACGAAGGCGACCGCACCGGGCGGGATATTCAGAGCCAGGTCAACCTCGCCAAGTTTATGAAAATCCTGACGATCAAGCGTCTGGAAAGTAGTTTCACTGCGTTCCGGCAGACGTTGGGTCGCTTCATCACCACTTACGAGCGCGTCATCGAGGAGTTTGACAAAGGCCATGTCTTCATCAGCAAAAAACACATCGCCAAGGTTTTTGAATTGCTGGAATCTGATGATTCGGAAGCTGTCCAACGGTTGATTGACGACGACAAGGCCGAAAAACTGGAAGCGAATAATTTCAAGGACACGTTTATCACCGACCTCAAGAACGACCTGAAAACCCTGCACGCCATCCGTGCCCACTGGAAAAATATCACGCGCGACCCCAAGTGGGAGAAATTCGCTGACGTTCTGAAAACCAAGGCCCATCTCAAAAAGGGCAAACTCATCATCTTCACCGAGTCGAAAGAAACCGCAGATTATCTCGCTGGAAAAATCCGCAACGAAGTTGAACCCCAAGTCCTCGTTTTCACCGGCCTCTCACACGAGAGCATTCGCACTGAAGTCATCGCCAACTTTGACGCCAAGGTTCGCCATCCCAAAGATGACTATCGCATCCTCGTCGCCACCGAAGTCCTGGCCGAAGGTGTCAATCTCCACCGCTCCAATGTTGTCATTAATTACGATATTCCGTGGAATCCCACCCGCCTGATTCAACGCGTCGGGCGCGTCAACCGCGTGGACACCAAGTTCGACAAGATTTACACGTTCAACTTTTTCCCCACCAAGAAAAGCAACGATCTCATCAAGCTCCGCGAAGCAGCCGAAGCCAAAATCCATGCTTTCATCGAAATGCTCGGTGCGGACGCCAAACTCCTGACCGACGGCGAAGACATTAAATCACAAAGCCTGTTCTCGCAGTTGAACTCCAAGGAAACCATCACCGGCGAAAATGGCGACGAAGAAAGCGAACTGAAATACCTCGCCGAAATCCGGGAAGTTCGTGACAAACACCCCGAACTCTTTGAGCGCATCAAAAAACTGCCCAAGAAAGCCCGGTCGACACGACTCTTGCCCGGCGCTGCGCCGGCGAAACAACTCCCGGCACTGCTCACTTATTTCCGTCGGGAAAAGCTCGACAAGTTTTTCCTCGCGCCACCGGCCAGTGCCGATGCCACGACGGTTGATTTCTTCACCGCCGCCAAAATCCTGAAGCCCGCCGACAGCCAAGAATCACGCCAGAACATCCCGCGCGAATTCTATGCGTTACTCGACCAGAACAAACAAAACTTCCTTGCCACCACCGGCGCGGAAGCCGAACAGGCCGAGACATCCCATCGCGGCGACCGCAACGCCGCGACCGTTTTGAAGCGGTTGCGGGCCAAGGATGTTCGCCGCTGTCCGCAATTCACTGACGACGATGAGGAATTCGTCGGTCAAGTCATCCACCTCCTCGAAGACGGCGCGTTGCCCAAGCGCATCGCTCAAAAAATCGCCGATGCGTTGAAAACAGAAATCCAGCCACTCAACGTCCTGCACATTTTGCGGCGCGGCATCCCGCACGAATTCCTGCTGGCGGTTCCCACCCACACCAGCCACGGCAACGCACCGCGCGAAGTCATCCTTTCATCCTACCTCGTTCAAGCACCATGAATCCCGACCAGGCGCGAACGACCATCGGCGATACCTTCCGGCAGAAGTTCGACGACGCCCGCTTTCTTTATTTCATCCGCAACCTCGTCAACCACCTCGA
>Ga0114951_10003498_pt1 | contig 16200 bp, 1 predicted proteins | sample AM7aDNAmetaG_FD_88677 | JGI IMG/M metagenome (GOLD analysis project Ga0114951, IMG submission 88677) | Freshwater microbial communities from Finland to study Microbial Dark Matter (Phase II) - AM7a DNA metaG | ecosystem: Environmental > Aquatic > Freshwater > Lake | place: Finland: Lake Alinen...
AAAAATATTGTCATTCCCGGCCCCCGTTGTGATTCCGGTTATGCTTCCTGCACTGCTGATGTTGCTTATGATATTATTTTTTGTCGCATTATTGGGGCTTGTAATATTCACATTCATTACTGTGATGGCTCCTGTACCTGTACCTGCTGTCCAGTTACGAAAGGTATTTCCATCAATGGTTTTGGTTACACTACCCATGCCTGCATCGGTATTTATCCACCCCGATATTGTTGCTATGCCGCTTATGATGATGTTGGAGAAATTATTATTGTTATTATTTACCGTTACATTGGAAAGATCGGTTGAAGATGTGCTGGTAAATAAAGTGATGGCTCCGCTTGCGGCAGTTCTGGTAAAAGTTCCCGATATACTATTACTATTAACATTCTGTACACCATTGGAAGGCATAATGACGTTGTTTGATATAAATATTATTGCTCCCGTCGTATTTACACTTAAATTGGTAAAGGTATTGCTGCTGATATTCTGAGACAAAGTGGCAGCAGTGTTGTTTATATAGGTGTGTGCATTGGTACCTCCCACCGAATGAACAATCCCACGAATATCATTATTCTGTATGGATAAAGCACACGTTGCCAATCCGCCTGTGTTGCTTATTCCTAATAAAGCTATTGCTGTGGTAACATTGTACGTTATCAGCCCTCCGTCGGCATTGCCCAATTGATTGTTGTTGATATTGATGGCAGTGGGTACTGCCCCTGAATTAACTATAGCTGTAAATGCTCCCGTGGCAGCTGTTTTAACATGGCTTCTGATAATATTGTTGTTTATATTTACCGTGGTAAAGGCAATCGCATTATTAATAGCTGTAAAAGCGCCTGTGCCTGCATTTGTACCTGAAATTATACTATTGCCTGAAATACTCAGTATGCCGGTTCCTAACGTTATAGTCGTTATTCCTGTAAATATAGAAGCTGCTGTGCCACCTGCTGTACACCCCGTTATGATGTTGTCTGTTATGGTTACATTGTTGCCTGCACCATTGGTGATACCTGTAAATGAATTTATAAACGCAGCGCTTCCGGTTACCAGATTCGTTATCATATTTCCAGTAATAGTTATTGACTCTGTTGCACCGGAGCTTATCGCTGTTATGGGTGCCGTAGCCGCTGTTCCTGTTGTAATATTACTGATAGTATCGTTAGAAATGGTACTTGAACCTGCTGTGATGGACATGGCTGTTACTGCTGCCGATCCGCCTGTCCAGTTACGAAATACATTATTGTTAAACGTCTTATTTAAACTGGTGTTGGCATTCGACCAGCCTGTTATTGCTGTTGCCCCCATAACTGTAACATTTGAAAAATTATTGCTATTCTGGGTAATGGAAGACCCGTTTGCTGATATGCCGCTTCCTGTGCAAAATGCAACAGTGCCCCCTGCGCCGGTTTTTGAAAATCCGGTAACAATAGAATTACCACTCACCGTCTGTACTCCTGTTATACCCAATCCATTGGTTACTGTTATAAACGTTACACCTCCTGTTGTATTAACACTCAGATTGGTAAAGGTATTATTGCTTATATTTTGCGATAAAGTAACAGCTGAGTTGGTAATATAGGTATGTGCACTTGACCCTGCTACTGAATGAACAATACCTCTGATATCATTATTCTGTATAGATAGGGCGCAAGTAGCTGCACCACCCGTGTTGCTAATTCCTGTTAAAGCAGCAGCGTTGGCAACAGGGTAGGTTACCAGACCGCCGCTTGCATTGCCCAATTGATTGCTGTTGATATTGATGACTGTTGGGGCGACTCCTGAATTGGCTATTGCTGTAAATGCGCCTGTAGCAACACTACAATTTCTGATAATATTACTGTTTATATTAATAGTTGCAAAGGCAACTGCATTATTGATAGCATTAAAAGCACCTGTCCCTGCATTTGTCCCTGAAATAATGCTATCGCCCGAAATACTCAGTGTACCTGTGCCTGCTGTTATGGTTGTAATTCCTGTAAAAATAGATGCTGCTGTGCCTCCTGCTGTACACCCTGTGATGCTGTTCCCTGTGATAGTTACATTGTTGCCTGCAACGTTAGTGATACCTGTAAATGAATTAATAAACGCTGCACTGCCGGTTACCAGATTTGTTATCACATTATTAGTAATCGTTATAGATTCCGTTGCACCGGAACTTATGGCTGTTATGGGTGCGGCTGCAGTTGTTCCTGTTGTAATATTACTGATGGTATCCTGAAAAATGGTGCTCGAGCCTCCTGTGATTGTCATGGCTGTTACAGCTGCCGAACCTCCTGTCCAGTTGCGAAATACATTATTGCTGAAAGTCTTGTTTAAACTCGTGTTGGTGTTCGACCAGCCTGTTATAGCTGTTGCCCCCGTAACTGTAACATTTGAAAAATTATTGTTATTTTGGGTAATAGAAGACCCATTGGCTGAAGTGCCACTTCCTGTGCAAAATGTAACAGTACCTCCTGCTCCTGTTTTAGAAAATCCCGTAACAATGGAATTTCCGCTCACTGTCTGTACTCCTGTTATACCCAAACCATTGCTTACCGTGATAAACGTAACACCTCCTGTTGTATTAACACTCAGATTGGTAAAGGTATTAGTACTGATATTTTGCAACAAAGTAGCTGCCGTGTTCGTAATATAGGTATGTACACTTGAACCTGCTACTGAATGAACTATCCCTCTGATATCATTATTCTGTATAGACAGAGCACAAGTAACTGCTCCTGCCGTATTGCTTATGCCGATTAATGCGCCTGAATTGGCTACGGTATATGTTACCAACCCACCGCTTGAATTACCCAATTGATTGTTGTTGATATTAATAGCTGTGACTACAATACCGGTGTTGCTAATGGCAGTTACTGCCCCTGTAGCTGATATTGTCAGACTTCTTATTACATTGCTATTGATATTCAGGGTTATTGCTGCTGCTGAATTCGATATCCCTGTTAATGCTCCTGTGCCGGTATTTGAAGCAGTAATAATGCTATTGCCCGTTATATTCAATACTCCAAAGCCTCCAGTATTAATAATGCCATTATACACCGAAGCGGCTGTGCCATAGACTGAACAGTTCTGAATGGTGTCTCCCGTAATGGATATCGTGCCTGTGGCTGTATTCGTTATCCCGTTAAATGTACAAACTCCCGTTGTTGTAGTTATATTTGTACCTATAGCTATGGAATTTGCTGTAATTGTGCTGCCTATGGTATTCGTTGAAATATTGAAACTACCTGTCCCAACTGTATTGATACCATAGAAGGTATAACCTATGGCTGCCCCTCCTCCTGTAATGATAGAACCAAGATTATTGTTTTGAATGGATAATGCAAGATTTGATGTAGCATAAATACCGGCTATATAACCCAAAGACGTAGTAGAAGTGATGGCAATAGAACCTGTCCCTGTTGTGCTTCCTATGGTATTGCCAGCAGTTGTTCCAATATTTACACTTCCACCTAGTATTGATATGCCTGAAAAAATACCCGGCGCTGTTACAAGACCACTTGTCGTTGATATGCTTATACCGCCAACTGTATTTCCCTGTACGCTTGATGCAGGGCTTGCTCCCACCGTAAGCTCGATAGCCCTGTACAAATTTGCAAATGCGCCGCCATAGCTGGTCGTTCCTGTAGAAGAACTATTGGCAAAACCTATAATGTTGTTGCTTACCGTGTAGTTCACTCCTGATACTGTAATAATGTTAATGGCATGGTGCGTCGCTCCGGCTGTTGTTGTACGAACAGCTGTCTGATAAAACTTATTCCCTGTTATCGTCCACCCTGAACTGTTGGAGGCTATCAAAATACCGTTTGAGGCAAGAGATGCACTAAAAAAATTATAAATATTGCAGTTGGTAATGGAGATACCGCTGTTGTCAATAGCAACCGAAGTGCCCGCCGAATAAATTGCATTTGCCGGGGTAGAAGCTCCGTCACTAATATCGGAGTATTCAACAACGTTGTTGTCGTTTCCTAATGTCGTACCTGTGCTGAAAACAATAACACCACTGGTTACGGATATGGTTACACCGTGTATAAAACAATACCTGATAGTATTTGTTGTAGCATCGTTAATAAACTGAATTACAGCCCCTCCCGTATTTGTATTGGTAATGGTTAAGTCCTTTGTTGAGCCTATTTGATTCACTCTTCCATCAATAGTTACATTATCCGCACCATTTAAGTTAATAATAGGTACTGCTAAATTGCCACCAATTGTAAGGCCTGTCGTGGTAGGATAAATGGTTACCGATGAATAGCTGGCACTTCCTGTTCCACTGGCATTCAGTGCAGCCGAAGCACTCTCGGTAGTGCTACCGGTTATTTGCAGGGTAATTGCCCCTGTAACAGTTCCGGCATTAATAGCATCGAAAGCAAGTTTTAAAGTTGAGTAATTAGCGCCAGTACCACCAACAGTTTTAGTGGTTTGAGCATTCATCAATAAACCAATTGATGACAAAATCAAAAAAAACAAGAATTGAATTGTTTTTTTAATAATGTTCATTCAACCAAGTTTTTTATTTTTTCCAAAATAAAAATAAAATTAACCATAAAAAACCTTCATTTATTCTTTATTTTTCCTATATCATTTAGGTAATTTCTTAAAAAAATTCTTATTTTTTATTAACTAAAGATCAATTTCCTCTCCAGAATAATTTCCGGGTAAGGATTCCATCAGGGTTTTGCAGGTAAACAACCAAAATTAGAGCATTAGAATTAAAATTAAGATTATGTTGCATTTTCCCTGTTAAATTTTGCTTTAATAACAATTGTCCCAAAACATCGTAAACAAAAACCTCTGTTTCATCTGCAATCAGAGTAAGGTCTATAACTAAATGACTCCCATCGGTGTAAATTCTTCCAGGGAGTTTGCCATCAGAAATATCATTATCAGGTCCAAAATACAAAATAAAACGATTAGCGTCATCACTTTTTGATGCCTTAAAACTATACGTTGAAAGCTCTCTCATATTTTGGATGTAATGTATTTTACTGTCCTCAAGCATTACAATATCGAATTTACTATGGTCGAAATTGCAATTGATGGTGTAATTGCCATCCATACCAGGCTTAAAACTAACAGGTACAACAGGATTTTCATCAGTATTAGTAAGGTAACGTACAGATAAATAATCAGTTTGAGAAGCCATATATAAGCTGGGTGCCGACAACATCTTACTAAAAAGTTTTCTCGCACCTTTTTCATTTTTAGGATAATCGAAACTAAGTTGAATTTCATCATATCCGTAACCCGCATCAGATTTAACGCAAAGATTTACTTTACTGGTTTCCTGTTTATTACCTTTAAACCAACTATTAGCTCCACTAAAAATGCGTACATCATTATTCATACTCAGGGTGCCCGCACTTGCTGCCCGCACAAAGTATCCCTGCATGGGAGCTATGTATCTTGTAATGGAATTGGTACCTACACCATCTGCATCGGCTGAGTTATATACCCCATAGTTGTTAGCCGTTGGATTCCATACCCACATATCGTTACCGCCACCATTGCTTACTAAGTTGGTTCTTGTCCAACCGATTGATGCATACCAGTCAACAGAGGAGGGATAAGGATTGCCCACCAGATTGAATCCTTTAAGACTAAGGGTATCACTGGCGTAAGTAAGTCCATAACTTATTACACCATTATTAAGATTTCCGGCAAACTCTTTGGTTGGGTTAGCAGCCTGCACAGAGTAAAGATAGCCTCTACCAACAACAAAGTTAGCTCCCGGATGTACTGTATTCCAGTTGACAGGCGAGGTGGTGTTAAGTTTATAAATCCAGCAACTTGTGGGTTCGTTCCACACATACAAATCATATCCGGTGCCATTGCCATAAGTGCCGGAAGGTAACCATGAACCACTGATACTTTGCCCTGTTACAGGAGCAGAAAGAAAATGCCAAGCTTCGGCATTTCCATTGATGTATCGTTGTACAGTCGCCGGCACATTATTCGTACTATGCATGAGCGATGCCGTTCCTGTTGCATCCGATTTTAGAATGAAACCAGCATTACCGGCAGAATTGGTTATTGAACCTGACACAGTGAGGGCTTTTCCGGCTGCTACCGCAAACAATTTTCCGGAATTAATAACAAGGTTGTTATCTATTGTGAAGCTTGTGTTTAATGTAGCGCCACTGCTATTATCAATGGTTAATTTATAAACTTCATCATTTAAATAAACATTGTCTTCGATGGTTTGTGCTGCGCTGCCTGCATAGCTTACGGTAGGCAAATTAGTGCTTGCATCTAACCGTCCCGAAGTAGCCGTTAAAGTATTCAATAAAACCAATGTACCGCTCAGGGTTACATTGTTAGCATTATTCATCGTCAGGTTATAAATTGCGTTTATATAAAATGCTCCAGTCGGTATAGCTTGAGGATTCGCTCCGGCAAACTCTACCGTAGAACCGGTTGACAAAGCATCAATTTGTGCTCCGTTTGTAAAACTTAGATCCCCTTTAACGGTAAGTTTATAGCCATTTGTTACCATTCGATAAGTGGATTGGGTATTGATGATACTGGTTACCGAACGGTTTTGGTCTAACTGACAATGATTAACCGGTGCAGCATCGAAAATGATATTAGCATCCACAGCAGGCACCGTATTTCCTGTCCAGTTACTCGCTATATTCCAGTTGTTGCTTGTGCTTCCTTTCCACTTGTTAATATTACGCTCCCATGCGCCCATAGTAGGAGGCACTCCTCTAGAACTCGACCCAAAGTCAGTTGAAATACCGGTTCCTGTAATGCCAATTAAGTCCACTCCAACATGGTAATCAGTAGCAACCGTTGAACCTGCATTGGTAAAGAGCGGATTGAGTATTAAACTACTGGCATCTCTACCGGTAACAATAGGTAATGCAGTTCTATCTCCGCCGTTGTAATAGCCCAATACCCCACCAGTACCGTGTGCATAATAATCGTTATAATCAAGAGTTAAATTAGTATTAACAGCATAGTTAAAGTAAGTGGCATAATGTTTCCCGGTAGCTCCGTTGTTAGAACGTGCGTTATCAAAGATATTATTTCTGAAATCGCGTGTATTTGTAGTTACAGCACTATATAAAGCATAACTGTTTAAAGCACCTGCTGTAGGAGTACCGCCAATATATACTGTATTAAAATAAAGATTGTTATTGTTGCTTGCTGCTCCTGTTTCGTAGATACCATAAAGCGTTGTGCGTGTATTTCCACCCAAACTGATGATATTGTTAGCGTAAGTAGCAGCACCTGCTGCTATCCTGACACCATATATAATAGCAGTAGTAGAAGAAGCACTTACCGTTAATCCATAAATAAAATTACCGGAAACAACATTGGCACCTGTGTTGCCTGTATAATAAATACCAAAAATGTTACCTGCAAAAGAAGTATAGCTATTGGATAAATTAAAAATTGTATTTCCGGTTACAGTTTTTAGCGTAACACCTGTAAGTGCGATTCCGCAGGCAGACGCTGTATTAGTTGAAGAATTATTGGCATTGGCAATAGTTAAATCATGTATGGTATTATTTGTTATTGTATTTGTACCATCAGCAGATGCAATGCCATTGATAAGCCCTGGTGTGCCGGCAGTTGTATTTGTAGTGCCATTAGTAAGATTGGCTATCATATTGTTGTTTATAGTAATAGTTCCTGAACCGGCATTACAAATTCCATAAACGCTTTGGGCGTTAGCTGTACTGCCTGAGGTGGCTTGAATGCTATTGGCTTGCGTTGCGCTTCCTATAGTGTTGTTGCTGATAGTAGTGGTTCCTGCAACAGCGGTTTTATTTATCCCATAAATGTTACTAGCTAAAGTAGCGCCATTAGCAGCCGTAATGGAGCCTATGTTATTATTTTCGCAATCTACTGTTCCTGCAGTTGCAATATTAATTCCATACACATTAGCTCCGGTTGTTGAACCGGTTATAGTAATGGAACTTGTACCTGTGACAGCCCCTATAGTATTGCCAATGGTCGTGCCCATATTCACATCACCTGCAACAATATTAATACCTGTCCAGACTGCATTTAAAGAATTGCCCCATGCAAAGTTTTTAATTACATTATTCTGAATACTACTCACAGTACCGGTTCCAACATTCAAATTGACAGCATTAAAAATATTATCGAAAGCATTTGTTTTTGTCCATGCAGAACCCCCGCATAGTATAGCTTGCCCTCCAATATAGTTTCCGGTTACTGTAAAGCCAGTTCCTGAAGTATTATTAATATAAATAGCATTGCATGCAACAGTTGCTGTAGGGACAAAAGAGGTTGTTTCATAAAAACTGTTGCCTGAGATAGCCCATGTGGTTGTGTTTCCGGCAAGATTTATTCCATTAGAAGCTGTTCCTTTATTAAGAAAATCATAAATGTTATTGTTGCTGATGGTGTTTCCGCTGTTTTCTTTGGCAGCCGTTCCGGCTGAATAAATGGCATTAAGTGGTCTATTAGCATCAGCAGAATTTGTTATATTATTATTGCAGATAGTATCTCCATCGTTTCCTGTTGTTACAGTGGTTGTACTAAAGAATATAATTCCTGCTGCTGCATCTGTTGAAGAACCTTTGATGTTGCAATATTTCACAGCATTATTGGTAGCATCGTTTATAAACCTAATGGTGGAAGTTCCTGCTGTAGCCGAAGTGCTGGTATTTATCAGCTTCAACTCAGTAGTACTTCCCGTTGCATTAACACGTCCATCTAAAGTAACATTATCAGCGCCATTCAAATCTACCAAGGGTGCAGCCAGCGATCCCGTTACTTTAACACCGGTACGGCCCGGATATATTAAGACAGATGAGTAATTAGATATTCCACCATGACCACTCTCATAGAGTACAGCAGAGGCAGTTTCGGTAGTGTTTCCTTTAAATTTTATTGTCAGATTACCTGTCCATGTTCCATCATTTATTTTATCGAAGGCACCTTTCAAAGTTGTATAGCCCGCATCAAATGTGGCACCGTTCCAGACTTCTACCGGATTGGGAAAATATTCCCATCCTCCCATGGTAGGTGAGGTGACGCTTCTTACCACATAGCCAAAATCGGTGAGGATGCCTGTTCCCGTAACACCAGACAAAGCAACCTGCGTTTGGTAGTCTATGGGCAATGTTCCTCCCAGATTTACAAGTTGTGGGTCTATTCCCAAACTATTGGTATCAAAACCTGTTGCAGCTTTCCACGCAGCCAGAGTTGCATAAGCAGTGCCACCTACCATACCAAATTGTTGTGCAAACTGATAATCGTTGTAATCAATTGTAGTATTATTTGTGGTAGATATATAAATGGCGTAGTGCGATACGGTGCCTGAACTATTAACGCGGCCATCCCATAATATATTATTCTTTATTACAAGTGATGAAGGCGTGTTTAAAGATCTGAAAGCATAAGAGTTGGATGTTCCATTTGTAGCAGTACCAGCCAGATACACGGTATTGAAATACAGTTGAATGTTGCCGTAGCTACCCGTCCAGATACCCCAGATAGAACATCCGACAGTGATATTATTTCCTAAATAAACGATATTGTTCGATGCTATACAACTGCCATCGTAGAGAGATATTCCATGCAAGTAGTTTCCTGTGTTGCCTCCGGCTGGAATTATAAAAGTATTAACAAAGTTCCGGGAGACGGTATTTGTTCCGGTCTGAGGTCCCCAGTAGAAAATGCCATACATTTCTAATTTACCGGTTGCTGCTGTTATCAGATCATGCACCGTATTACCGGATATGCTTTGATTATTTCCTTCAATAGTGCTTATCAAAGAAATGCCTACTATGGATGTATTTGCATAATTGCTACCACTTGAAAGACCTCCTGATGTTAAATAATTTACCAAATTGTCTGCTATTGAGTTTGAACCTCCTTCAGAAAATATTCCACGAATACGTGATGCCTGATTAGTTTCAGTAGTACTATTAGTAATATTTGCAACGGTATTGTCGGATATAGTTATATTTCCGCTTCCGGCAGAATGGATTCCGTATAGAATCTGAGAAGTTCCGGTAGCTGTTGAGCTTGTATTTAAACTATTGGCTGTAGTTGTACTTCCAATGGTATTGTAGCTAATATTAGTTGTTCCTGCTGTGGCTGTTTTATTTATTCCGTACAGGTTAGTGGCCAAAGTAGCACCGTTGGCAGTAGTTATTGAGCCAACTATATTGTTTTGGCAATTGATGGTACTTGTACTTGCTATATTTATCCCATAAACATTTCCATCTGTTGTAGTATTGGTTACTAAAATGGAGCTCGTACCTGTTGCAGCACCAATTGTATTGCCTGTTGTCGTTCCAATGTTCAAAGTACCTCCTGCCACGTAAATTCCTGTCCAATTGGCATTAAGTGAATTAGCATAAGTAAAATTTTGTATAGTATTATTCTGAATGCTGCTGGATGAAGTGGTTCCTACATTCAGGTAAATACCATAAAAAACATTATTAAAGGCATTTGTTTTAGTGAAAGTGCCGCTACACGATGTCCCACTACCCCCAATATAATTTCCTGTAACCGTAAAGGAATTTCCTGAAGCGTTGTTGATGCGTATCCCGTCATATTCGACAGAAGCTGTAGGGATAAACGAAGCTGTTTCATAAAAGCTATTGCCTGAAATAGTCCATGAGGTAGTATATGCACCAAGGTTTATACCATAAGAAGCTAAACCGCGATTCAGAAAATTATAAATATTATTGTTAATAATATTGTTGCCACTGTTTTCAAAACCGGAAGAACCTATTGATGATATAGCATTAATAGGTCTGTTGGCATCTGCTGCATTGGTAATATTGTTGTTGATGAGCGTATTATTGTCGTTTCCATTTCCTGCAGCGGCACCAGCGAAATAGACAACTCCTTCTCCTGAGGTACCTGTTTGTGACCCTTTAATATTGCAATACTGTATAGCATTGTTTTCGGCAGAATTGATAAACCTAATGGTTGAAGTTCCCGCCGTGGCTGATATACTGGTATTGGTAACAATAAGGTCTTGCACAGAACCTGATGCATTTACCCTTCCATCAATAGTAACGTTATCGGCACCATTAAAGTCGATCAAAGGCGCAGCTAAATTGCCACTAATAGAGAGACCTGTCAAAGTGGGATAAATATTTAATGATGTATAATTAGAACTGCCTGTGCCACTGGCATTCAGTACAGCAGAAACTGTTTCGGCAGTAGTTATATTTACCTTAAAGTTAATAATACCTTGATGTGTACCATCATTGATTTTATCAAAAGCGAGTTTTAAAGTATTATAACTTGCATTTGACAAGCCAGCTGAGGCGGTCACTTCAACGGGCATTAAGTTAACAATGACGGTTGCAGTTGATGTTGCAGTAAAACCATTACCATCAGTGGCTGTAACAGTATAAGTTGTTGAACCGATAGTGGCAGTTGAAGGATTTATTACCTGTGTGGTAGTTCCTCCTGGGCTCCACAAATAGGTAAAAGTTGCATCACCAACAGGATTGGCTGTAAGTGATAACAGATCATTCCTGCCAACCGTTAAACCCGGATTTGCGGCAATAGTAACCGTTGGAGCTGCAGATGTTATTCCTGTAAAATCTCCAAAACTGGTTAATCCGGCAGCTGTAATAGTGGTTGCTGTTACCGCTCCAAATTTTTGCCAGGGCAAAGCTCCAGCCCACCTTCCTGTTATCATGCTAGCCACCGATCCTGAAACATCTGCTGCAGGAAATGTACCTGTAACCGTACATGAGAATGTGGTAATCCCTGATTGATTTACCGTCCAATAGCGGGTAAGATAATTGGTAGTACTTGCATTGTTCGGGTGCTTAGCATCGGTAACCCTTACACTGGCATAAGCACCTCCGGCATAAGTTCCGGAAGCAAAATTTAATGTAACAGGTGAGTATTCGGCAGTACCTGTATTATCTCCAACAGGAAATACATAAGAACCATTTGCAGAGAAGTTTTTTCGTAATTCTCCGGTGGCATCTGCCACAATCATATTGCTTGCATTTAATGTTCCTGCAACTGCAGGAGCCGAAGCTCCCAATGTCAGGTTATTTGCTCCAAGTGTCAATCGCCCGCTCGTCAAAGTCAAAGTGCCATTCACTGTCTGGCTGTATCCAAGCAGTTCACCACTCGCATTATTGACAGTAAGGTTATTAAATGTTGTTGAAGAAGTTCCGCCGATGGTTTTAGCAGCTCCGCTCATTATTACTGTTCCTGTTCCAGGAGTAAATGTACCAGCATTGTTATACCAGTTACCGGCAACATTGTGTGTAAATGCTCCACTGATAAAGATTGTGCCATTACCAATTGTAACATTACCTCCAATGGTTAAGCCTACAACTCCGGTCGTTGTTGCAGTACCTACTAATGTCAGGTCTCCGCTGATTGTTGTGGTTGCAGCATTAAGTGTTTTTGCCGCACTGCCAGACAAAATAAGGTTATAATAGTTTACAGAAGCAGTGGTTTGAGCAGCACCGTTATAATTCACTGTACTTGTATTTGCTGTAAATGTTCCTGCTGTGTTTGTCACAGTACCACCTATATACAACGTGCTTGAATTACCGATGAGTGCACCAATAGTTCTCGTCCAGGCACCTGTAAATGTATGTGTCAGATTGGCACCGAGGTCTAATGTACCGCCGTTTCCATTGAGGGTGAAAGCACCACCATTTACATTGCCTGTAAATGTAGCTGTTCCGGCTGTTTTTGTCATTGAAACAGTGCCCGTAGTAGTGAAGGCACCTATACTCTGTGTTGCTGTTCCGGCAATTGTAACACCTCCTGTTGTACCGCTTACCATACCTCCATTGTTGATAAGATTGCCATTCAAAGTCAATAAAAAAGTTGACATTGACAAGCTTGCACCATTATTTATGGTAAGCGGAACTGAAAGATTAAACACTTTGGCAGCATTCATGGTTATTGTACCGGTATTGGCAATAATAACACCTCCTGTTGCTGCAAATGGGGTTATCCATTCAACGCCGGCAGTGCATGCAGTTGCAGTGTTGTATTGCAGAGTGGCTGACGCTCCGAAAGTAGGAGCAACTGTTGCAGTAGCTGTACCTTCCATTGAAAGTACATTAATGACGGTTACACCGGTAGTTGTTTTTGCCCCACTGCCTGATAATGTAAGATTGTAATATGTTCCGGTACCAACCGTTTGAGTTGCACCATTATAAATTACCGTACTTGAATTTGCTGTGAATGTACCGCTATTCGTAAAGTTACCGCTTACTGTTAATGTATTAGAACCGGTAATCGTCAGCGAAGCACCTGCGTTAATAAAAATGTCGTTACAAACAGATGCTGCCCCAATTACCGGCTGATTACCTCCTGAAGGAATAACAACATTTGTTGAAGCGATTGGTATTACTCCACCACACCAGTTAGATGCTGTATTCCAACTGGTGCTCGTTGCTCCAATCCAGAAGCCTGTAGCACAGGATGATACAGCATTATTCAAAATACCAGTTGCAGCCGCAAAATAAGTAGAATTTATGTAAGTTGCCGGTGAACCAGTGCCACCCCAACTTCCATCAGGTCGCCCATATCCTCCAAGAGTAAGCGTGTTGGAGGAAGAAGTGTAAGTCCCCAAATTGGCTACCGCTGTGCCACTTATGGAAAGGTTTCCGTTGATGGTAGTTGCTGAAGGTAAAGATTTTGCCCCACTGCCTGATAGGATGAGGTTATTATATGTTACAGAAGCAATGGTTTGAGCTGCACCGTTGTAATTTACAGTACTCGTATTTGCAGTAAATGTTCCGGCTGTGTTATTTACAGTGCCTCCTATATTCAAGGTGCTAGAGTTACCGATGAGTGCGCCATTAGTTCTCGTCCAGGAGCCTGTAAATGTATGTGTAAGGCTGGCACCAAGGTCTAATGTTCCGCCGTTGCCGTTGAGGATGAATGCACCACCATTTACATTGCCGGTAAATGTTGCTGTTCCGGCAGTTTTTGTCATAGAAACTGTACCTGTTGTTGTGAAACCTCCAATACTCTGGGTTGCAGTAGTACCCGTAATTGTAACCCCTCCTGAGCCGCTCGTTAAGGTGCCGGCGTTAATGAAATCTCCATGAAAAGTTAAAAGATTAGCCCCGGGTGTTAATGTTGCTCCATTATTAATATTTAATGTAACGCTTGTGTTATTTCCTATTTGTACAGCGCCGGGAGTAGTAATGGTACCAGCTTTAATAATTATTCCACCTGTTGCTATAAACGGACTTATCCATTCTTCTGTTGTAGCAGTAAATGCACCACTTTTATTATATTGAAGTGTTGCATTAATGCCGTAAGTTACGACTCCGGTTGTTACAACAATATTTGCAGTAGTTCCTTCCATAGAAAGTATGCCATTTACCGTTGGTGTAGTGGCAAATGTCTTTGCAAGAGTACCAGAAAGTGTAAGGTTGTTATAAGTAACCACAGCACATGTCTGTGCGGCACCTGTGTAGTTTACCATACCTGTATTTGCAGTGAACGTACCCCCTGTACCACTTACATTTCCTGCAATATTTAATGTGCTTGAGTTACCAAGCAGAATCCCATTAGTTCTCGTCCAGACACCTGTAAATGTATGTGTCAGTCCGGCACCGAGGTCTAACGTTCCGCCAATGCCATTAAAGGTGAATGCGCCTCCATTTACATTGCCTGTAAATGTAGCCGTTCCGGTTGTTTTAGTCATAGATACAGTACCTGTTGTAGTGAACCCTCCTATACTTTGTGTTGCAGTAGTACCCGTAATTGTAACCCCTCCTGAGCCGCTCGTTAAGGTGCCGGCGTTAATGAAATCTCCATGAAAAGTCAAAAGATTAGCTCCTGGAGTTAATGTTGCCCCATTATTAATATTTAATGTAACGCTGGTGTTATTTCCTATTTGCACTGCACCGGGAATAGTAATGGTACCAGCTTTAATAATTATTCCACCTGTTGCTATAAACGGGCTTATCCATTCTTCTGTTGTAGCAGTAAAAGCGCCAGCTTTATTGTATTGAAGTGTTGCATTAGCACCATAGGTTATAACTCCGACTCCTGTTACGACAACAGCAGCTGTAGTTCCCTCCATAGAAAGTGTGCCATTTACCGTTGGTGTAGTGGCAAACGTCTTTGCACCTGAACCGGAAATTGTAAGATTAGAATAAGTTGTTACTTTAGCTGTTTGAGCAGCACCTGTATAATTAACTGTATTTCCTGCGTTTGTTGAAGCATCTAATGTTGTAATGAGAGACGTTCCTCCTATGTTTAGGATACCGGTAGCACCTTGGGTTACTTGTCCTGTACCTGATAGGGCTGTTGTAGCAGTTATTGTTCCAGTATTAGTAAGTATTGCTGGACTTGTAACTGTAAGCAATGTTGCACATGTTAATGTTCCGTTGTTTGTATAATTTCCAGTAAATGTTGCTGATGAAATTACAGTGGCAGTTGTTCCGCTCAACACTTTAGTAGCACCACTAAAGGTATATACTTCTGTCGAGGCAGTGAAGGTGGTAGCATTGTTTGTCAGGCTACCGGTAATGGCCATGCTGTTCGAAGAAGCATCATTCCACGCAGCACCGTTGTTAAGAGTAATATCGCCGTTAAACTGATCTGCCCGGTTACCAGAGAGGTTAATTGTGCCAGTTATGTTAGTGGCTCCATTCACGATTATAACACGTGACGTGGTAAGTGTGCCGCCATTGTTAATTGTAAGTGCGCCCAAAGTGAGCGTAGTACCATTACTGGTAACTGTAAGAAGACAACCTGTGTTTATGATAACAGTGCCGGTAACAGTCCAACTGGCAGTAGTTGTCATTGTGTTATTATTTTGAATAGTAAAATTGTCACCAACAGTTGTAAAATTAGCGGGGTGTGTTCCTGTACCATTTGTTCCTGTCCACCAGAGATTAGTAGAAGTAGGATCGCCATTTGTCCATGTGTAATAATTTGTTGCTTTAGCAACCGATACTGAAAACAATAAGAACAGCCCTATTAAAAAGCAATTTCCATATTGTAACAGTTTTTCCATTGTTATTTTTTATCTTTGTTTCTTAAACATCAAACTCTTTAAATATAAGACAGTCTGCACAAACTAATTATTAAAGTAGGCAGCAGCAGAGGGCAGAAGGCGGGACTGTCCTTGCCTGAATTTAGTTGACCTTTTTTTTGAAAGCGTACACTCAATATTTTGACCATCGGGTAATGCGAACTTGAGGTCCTTTCTTCGGCAAAATTTTTAGAACTCGATGTTCTAAA
>Ga0114951_10003500_pt1 | contig 16192 bp, 14 predicted proteins | sample AM7aDNAmetaG_FD_88677 | JGI IMG/M metagenome (GOLD analysis project Ga0114951, IMG submission 88677) | Freshwater microbial communities from Finland to study Microbial Dark Matter (Phase II) - AM7a DNA metaG | ecosystem: Environmental > Aquatic > Freshwater > Lake | place: Finland: Lake Alinen...
AGCTTTCGCAATCGAATGGCCCATCCTCGGCTCCTTCTCCCGGAACTCCTTCCCGGGAAAAGTACCATCGGACCAGACCTAAGCCCTGCAACAGCCCAATCATAGAGAATGCGATTGCCCTGGGATTTCCCCGCCACTCCTCCCCGGCGTGTTTCATCGTGTAGTCCGTTTCGCTACAATTCCCCCTCTAACTATGGCGATCTAAATCACGCTACTCAAGGAGCAGTATCCGTCATGTCGAACCCTTCCAACTTCCCCATCAATCTCTCTTCCTTCGTGAACCTCAAACTGGATCCGAAGGTTCCCACGCTGACCACAGAACAAAAGAAGATCCTCCAGCAGAACATCCAGCTCTGCCGCGATGCAATCATCTTCTTCACCGCCATCGCCGACGCCAAGGGCCTCGGCGGCCACACCGGCGGCCCTTACGACACCATCCCGGAAGTGCTCATCGCCCGTGCCTTCATCGCCGGCGGCGCGCCCATCGTCCCGATTTTCTTTGATGAAGCCGGTCACCGCGTCGCCACGCAATATCTGCTGGCCGTGCTCAGCGGCGAACTCCCCCTCGAAAAACTCTACCACTACCGCGAGTACAACGAAAAACTCCCCGGCCATCCCGAGCGCGGCCTGACGCCGGGCGTCAAATTCTCCTCCGGGCGCCTCGGCCACATGTGGCCGTTCGTCAACGGTATCGCCTTCGCCAATCCCGGCAAGGCCGTCATCCTGCTCGGCTCCGACGGCTCGCAGATGGAAGGCGATGATGCCGAAGCCGCCCGCCTGGCCGTGGCGCAGAATCTCAACATCAAACTCCTCATCGATGACAACGACGTCACCATCGCCGGCTATCCCTCCAAATATCTTCCCGGCTATGACGTCGCCAAAACCCTCGCGGGCCACGGCCTGGCCGTCGATATCGGCCCCGCCGAAGACCTCGACGCCCTCTACGCCCGCATGGCCAAAGCCTTCACCACCACCGGCCCCATCGCGCTGATCAACATACGCAAAATGGCCCCCGGCATCGATGGCCTCGAAGGCTCCAACCACGCCCACGACGTCATCAAAACCTCCCTCGCCATCACCTACCTCGAAAAGCGCGGCCACACCGCTGCCGTCACCTACCTCAAGACCCTCAAACCCGAAAAGAGCCCGCTGACGTATCAAGGCTCCACCGGCGCAGGAAAAAATCGCGACGACTTCGGCAAGATCATCAACACCCTTCTCGATGGCATGTCACCCGAAGCCCGCGTGGCTTCCGTCCGCGTCTTCGATTGCGATCTCGAGGGTTCCTGCGGCCTTCACCACATCCACAAGGCCCATCCCGAAGTCTACGTCTCCGCCGGCATCATGGAGCGCGGCAATTTTTCCGCCGCCGCCGGCTTCGGCTACGACCTCGGCAAACAGGGCATCTTCGGTACCTTCTCCGCCTTCCTCGAAATGTGCATCTCCGAAATCACCATGGCCCGGCTCAACAAAGCCAACGTCCTGGCGCACTTTTCTCACGCCGGTTGCGACGACATGGCCGACAACACCTGCCACTTCGGCATCAATAACTTCTTCGCCGCCAACGGCCTGCCTGACGAAGGCCACGACCTGACGCGCCTCTACTTCCCCGCCGACCAGCACCAGTTCGCCGCGTGCGTCAAGAAGATCTTCAGCGACCCCGGCCTTCGTTTCATTTTCTCCACGCGCTCAGCCGTGCCGGACATCCTCAAAGACGACGGCACACCCTTCTTCAGTAAAGACTACACCTTCACCACCGGAAAAGATGACATCATCCGCCAAGCCCCCGCCGGCGGCGGCTACATCGTCTCCTTCGGCGAAACCCTCTACCGCGCCCTCGATGCCGTGATCCGCCTCAATAAGGATGGCGTCAAAGTCGGCCTCATCAACAAACCCACCCTCAACGTTGTCGATCACAACACCCTCAGCCTTCTCACCAAGGCCCCGTTCGTCCTCGTCGCCGAATCCTTCAACGTCAACACCGGCCTGGGCATCCGTTTCGGCACCGAACTCCTCAAGGCCGGCTTCAAAGGCCGCTACAACCACATCGGCACCCATAAGGATGGCTCCGGCGGACTCTGGCAGCAGATGGGCTACCAGGGCCTCGACCCCGACGGCATCATCAAATCCGTCAAAGCGATACTGTGACGTAACACGCCGTGCCCAGTGGGGATAAAACTCCACTGGGCACGCTCGATTTACCTTGGAAATCCGCGCGCGAAAAAAAAGTTCATCCCGAGTGATCTTCCCGCCCCGTTCGGACGATACATGTAGTGGCTAGCGACCTGCTTAACAATCATACCATAAGCCCTTGTGGCTATTTTTGGTGAAATGAGCACTGCGTCGCAGCCATTTTTTATTTTTGCTCTGAACGGACAAGCCGCTGGGGGGCGATCGGGTAGGGGGCAGAGATAATTTCATCGACGATATCTGAATCCGCAGTTACACTCGGCTCACCTGTGAGCGGCTGAGCGCTGCTATCATTTCCCAGTGCCATGCTCCCGATCCGTGGGAATAAATCAGTGGGTTCAAATGCCGGAGGAACCGTCCATGAAGAATCGCATGTTCCTGATCAGTGGGCTCCTGGCGATCGCCTTTCTCTGTGGTTGCCACACCGCCGCCCAGCGTGCCCGCGAATCCACTAACGATGATCTCTACAAAATGCTCGAACCGTCGCACCCGCAGAAAGACCGCATCTACGCCGCCTGGGAAATCGGCCGCCGCCTGCCGCCCGCCGGCGAGGATGTTCTCATCGGCTACATCGCCGACCCCGATCCCGAGGTGCAGGTAAAGGTCATCCATTCGCTGACCGTCTACTACCATTCGCAAAAAGCCGCCCCGCTGATCGAAAAGCAGATCTTCAGCCCCTACGAGCGCGTCGCCGACAAGGCGATCAGCTCGATGGTGCATCTCCGTTACGTCGCCGCGGTGCCCGATCTCCGCAAGCTCGCCGATGCTCCACCCTCGTCGCACATCGCCAAGACGGCGCGTAACGCCCTCGTCGATCTCGGAGGGTAACGTCATGCCGCGCAGATTTCTTCGCCAGCTTCACGGAATATCCGCCACCTTGTTACTGGCGATCATTCCCCTGGCGCTGGGCGCTGCGACCACCGCCACCGCACCGGCCGACAGCCTCGCCGCGCTCGCCGCCCATCTTGCCGCCATGAAAAACGTCAAAACCCTCCAGGCGGATTTCACCTGCGAGAAGCGCATGGCCATGCTCGAAACACCGCTCGTCAGCAGCGGCAAAGTCTGGATCGCCAAGCCCGGCAGCGTCCGCTTCGCCACCGATAAACCGTACGTGTCCGAAATCATCCTGCACGACGGGAAAGTCCTCACCAAATCGCAACATGAAAACCAGTGGACCCGTACCGACGCCGGCGCCCGCCCCGGCCTCAATGCCGTCATGGGCCAGCTCGCCGGCTGGAGCACCGGCGAGCCCGGAGCCCTGGCCGAAATGTACGATGTCACCACCGCGACCGGCGAAATTCCCCCGCGACCAGATAGCTTGGACGAAAAGTCTGCTGTGGTTAACGCCGACTTCTTCGTACTCAAGCCCAAGAACGAAGTGCTCGCCAAATCCATCAAGCGGATTCTCCTGGCCATCGATCGCCAATCGCATCACCTGCTCCACGTCGAAATCACCACCGCCCAGAACGACATCACCCGCTACTGGTTCCACGATGTCCAGCTTGATGCCCAGCTCCCCGCCGACACATTTTCCCCCGCAGGTGCGAAGTGACCGAAACGCCGCGCCCATCCGAAACTCCTCCACCGCTCGATCCCCTCGGCCGTCTGCTCGCCTGGTGGATCGGCATTCTCTCCCGTCATCGCCTCGCGCTGGCCCTCATCCTCCTCATCAGCGGCATCCTCTTTTCGGCAGTCTCCACGCGTATCGTCTGGCAGGCCGATGTCCTCCTCTTCTTCGCCGCCGACAGCGCCGACGTCCGCAACGTCCAACGCCTCACCACCGAGCCCGGCCTCGCCAACTACATGCGCTTCGACGTCCATCTCCGTGACACCAACGAAAACCTCTCCGACCCCGTTGCCCTGCGCACCGCCTCCCGCGATTTCGCCGCCGCGCTCCGCCGCACCGGCCAATTCCACTGGGTCTGGGACGGCCTCTCGCAAGACCAACTCACCTCCGCCTACTCCAGCCTCATGCAGCAAGGCGTCACGCTCCTCGATGAATCCGCGCAGCAAAAACTCGCCGCCCGCGCCAACCGCGAATTCCTCACGCAGCGTTTCCAATCCGTCGCCGCCCGCCTGGCCGATCCCGATGGTGAACTTGCCGCCCGCCGCCTCGCCTCCGATCCCCTCGGCGTCAGCGATTTTCTTGCCGACCAACTCCACACCCTCCAACCCGCCGGCAGCAGTGGGGGGGATGCGGCAAGTGGGGGAGGTGGGGGGGTGACAATTCAGGATGGCATGCTCACCTCCCCCGATCATCGCCACATCATGCTCATCGCCGATCCCCTCGCCCTTCCCTCCGACCAGCACGCCGCCCGCCGCGTCATCGAAGCCATCAACACCGTCACCCGCGATCTCGCCGCACAACACCCCACCGTCGCCGTCTGGTCCATCGGCCCCCATCGCAGCTACGTCGAAAACTCCCAGCGCATCGTTCGGGACATCCGCTGGGTCACGCTCCTCGGCACGCTCGCCGTCGCCGCCGCCATCGGCCTCTACTTCCGCCGCCTCGCCGCCGTCCTCCTCTGCCTCCTTCCACCCGCCATCGGCATGGGCCTGGCCCTCGGTCTCTGCGGCCTCGGCCATGCCACGCTCCCCCTCATCGTCCTGGGCTTCGGCGGCCTCCTCTGCGGCTCCACCACCGACTACGGCATCCAACTCATCGCCGCCTGCCGCCGCTGGCACGATCGCCTCGGCCAATGGCACGCCGACATCCCCGCCCGCGCCACCCGCGAAATGCTCGGCCCCATCACCATGAGCGTCGCCACCAGCATCACCGCCTTCTCCGCCCTGGCCCTCTCCAACTCCACCGGCCTCCGCGCCATGGGCCTCTTCGTCGCCCTCGCCACCCTCTGCATCTGGTTCATCACCATTCTCATCCTCCCCGCCTGCCTCGGCCCGTGGGTATTGCGAAAAGTAGATATAAATGGGAAGCAGTGGGGCCTTGGTGGGCACGTCCGCGGCGTCCGTCTCCTCGCCCTCCTCCTCTTCGCCATCGCCACCTTCTACCTCGCAAACTACGCCCTCCACATCCGTTTCAACCCCGACCCCCATTCCCTCGACGGCTCCTCCGCTGGCCTCCGCGCCCAGGAAGAATCCTTCTACCAGACATGGGGGGACCTCCGTCACCGCGGCATCGTCATCCTCCACGCGCCTGACTCCTCATCTCTCCTCACCCAACTCACCCGCGTGCACCGTTTCCTCGAAGACCAGCGTTCCGACGGCCTCATCGCCGCCGTCACCTCCCCCGCATCGCTTCTCCCCGACACCCAAACCCTCGAAATCCGCGCCGCCGCCTGGACCACCTCTTGGACCCCCGACCGTCAATCCCAACTCCGCGCCGACATCGCCTCTGCCGCCAGCGCCGCCGGCTTCAAACCCGCCGCATGGAATCCTTGGCTCGACGCCCTCTCCCAACCCCTCACCCCCGCATCCCCCGAGCAGCGCCTCGCCCAATCCCCCGCCACCCTCTTCCCCGGCCTCATCACCCCCGATGGCAAATCCGCTTCCCTCATCGTTCAAATGCGCGATGACCGCTCCCCGCGCCTCGCCACCGCCTGGGCCGGCGAAGTCCGCCTCCGCTATCCCGACGCCCTCATCGTCTCCGGCGATCTGCTCTTCTTCGATGCCACCGACCGCGCCCGCGCCGAAGCCGAAAGCCTCGGCCCATGGACGCTCCTGGCCATCCTCATCCCGCTCTGGCTCTACTTCCGCCGCATTTCGCTGGCCACGCTCGCCGCCCTCTGCCTCTTCGTCGGATTCATCTGGGTCCTCGGCGCCGCACAAGTCTTCACCGCCAATGGTGGAGGGGGCATGGGGGGACTCAATCTGCTCAGCCTCGTCCCCATCCTCTTCACCATGGGCGTCACCGGCGACTACGGCATCTACGCCGTCACCGCCGCACGCAAAAATCTCACCGACGCCGCCCACGCCCCCAGCCGCTCCGGCGCCACTTTCCTCTGCGCCGCCACCACGATCCTCGGCACCGGGTCCCTGGTCCTCGCCTCCCACCCCGTGATGCACTGGCTCGGCATCACCCTCGTCATGGGCATCATCGGCGGCTACCTCGCCTCCTACCTCCTCGTCGCCCCCCTCGCCCAATGGCTCCAAAGATCACACGCCCGCCGCGGCACTCTCCGCCGCGCCGCCGCCCTCCTCGGCCGCCTCGCCCTCGTCGGCTGCATCATCCTCATCGCACTCCCGCCGGTTGGGGAGTGGCAGATGCGTCGCGAAAAACCCGCCCACGTAGGCCCCATCCCCACCTGGCCCCTCGAACAAATCGCCGATACCCAATGGCGCGTCGGCCCCTCCACCCTGCAAAAGCACGCGGGCCTCTGGGAAATCCATCTCCGCGGCACCCCCGAAGACATCGGTTATGCTGCCGGCAAACTCGGCGGCCCCGTCGACCTCCGCATCGAAAACGAAATGCTCGACCAACTCGATCAACTGCTCCCCCAGGAATGGAGCCGCTACCTCGTCCTCCGCGCCGTCGGCCTCAACATGCTCGACCTCCCGCGCTTCACGCCCCCCGAACTGCAACGCGAAATCTTCGCCGAAACACGCGACTACGCCGACCCCCACAGCTACCTCGCCCCCGCCTACCCGCGCATCCTTTCCTACCACGCCCTCCACGACATCTCCCAAATGCTCATCGACAACCCCCTCATCGTCAGCCAATCCTTCGCCTGCACCGGCGTCATCAGCACACCCGCATTCTCCGGCGACAACCACCTCTGGCTCGCCCGCAATTTCGACTTTGAAGGCGGCGAATCCTTCGCACGCCAAAAAAGCATCACCTTCTACCACCCCGCGTCCACCGCCGACATCCCCTTCGCCTCCGTCGCCTGGCCCGGCCTCAGCGGCACCGTCACCGGCATGAACCGCGAGCGCCTCGCCCTCTTCATCAACGCCGCCGCCACCAAGGATTTCCGCCGCATCGGCACGCCCACCATCCTCATGGCCCGCCAGGTCCTCCAGCACGCCCGCACCATCGATGAGGCCCTGGCCATCATCCGCCCCACGCCAGTCTTCGTCAGCGACATCATCGTCCTTGCCGATGGCAAAACCGGCCGCTCCGTCATCGTCGAAAAGAACCCCGTCGATACCGCCGTCTGGGATGTCGATCGCCGAGCCGTCGTCGCCAATCATCTCGTCAGCGACCGTTTTGGCGTGGATCCCGTCAATCAGGAGCGCATCCGCGATGGCACTACCCTGATGCGCCACGATCGCGCCGCCGAACTCCTCGCCCGCCTCGAGAATCACGTCACCCCCGAATCACTCGTCGCCCTCCTCCGCGACAAACAAGCCCTCGGCGATCGCGACATCGGCCTGGGCAACCGCAACGCCATCGACGGACTCATCGCCTGCCACGGCGTCGTCATGGACGTCACCGCCGGCAAAATGTGGGTCTCCGATTGGCCCCACGTCGAAGGCCCCTTCATCCCCTTCGACGTCATGACCCTCCTCGACGATCACGCGCCCCAAACACAATCCTCATCCCTCGCCGTCATTCCCGCTGATCCCATGCTCACCGATGGCCGCTACAAAAACTTCCTCACATCCCTGTCGCACGCCCGGCACTCCGCCGCTTTTCTGCAATCAGGAAACTTCCCCGCCGCACAAACCGCCGCCAACCAAGCCATCGCCCTCAATCCAAGGTATTATCTCGGCCATGAACTCCTCGGACGCGCCCAACTCGCCACCGGCAATCGCGCCGCCGCAATAGAATCGTTCACCCGCGCTCTGTCCCTCGATCCCCCCTACGCCGCCCGCCGCACCGCCCTGCAAGAAATGCTCCTACAATGCACTACTCCCCCATGAAACAAAGAAATTGAAAATTGGTAATTGAAAATTGAAAATTCCCAACAAACTGTTATCGAAGCCAAACCAAACCGGAAACAAATAATGTATCCAATAAAATCCCCCCATCTCCTTCTCCTCTGCCTCTTGGCATTCCTCCCCGCATGCCAAGGCCCCAGCCTCCCTCCGCTCGCGCGCGAAATCGGTCCCGCGCCCCAGGCCAATCAAATCTTAGCCGCACTCGACCAATGGCCCACCAACGTCAAACGCCCCTTCTTCGCCACCATCCACATCGCCGGCCACCGCATCACCGCCTCCGGCATCCTCGACTACCACAACGATCACGACTTCCGCCTCACCGCCGTCACCGAAACCGGCGCCATTCTCTTCGATGCCCGCCTCAACTGGGCCGGCATCACCGTCCTCCGCGCCGCCCCCGGTCTCGACTCTGCCACCGTCGAAACCTTCATCAACGATTTTTCGCTCGCGTCGCGCCTGCCCGTCTCGCTCACCGGCCTCGAACCGCGCGAAAGCCTCTCCATCCTCAAACACGCCACCGGCGACGCCTATCGCTTCACCTACACCTTCGGCGCCACCGGCCGCCTCCGCGCCGTCGACGTCCAATTCGCCACCTTCGACGCGCTCCACGTCCAATACCCGCGTTACAATGCCCAAGGCTGGCCGCAGGAAATCGCCCTCGCCCACGCCGCAAGTCATTACCTGCTCACACTCACCTTCACGGACGCTCCATGAATCCAACCGCCGTTCCGCAATTCGCCGCCTCCGTCGCCGCTGTTCGCTGGTTCGCCGGCGAGCATCTCTTCTGGGATGCCCCGCGCTGGCAGGCCCTGCAATCGCAGGAACTCGCCGCCCATCTGGCCCACGCCCGCACCAGCCCCCTCTACCGCGACGCCCTCCACACCATCGATCCCGCCACGCCCCTTTGCGATCTTCCCCTGACCACCAAAGACCAGCTCGCCTCCGCCGGCGATTCCCTCTACGCCTGCGACCGCACCGAAGTCCGCGAATGGGTCTGCACTTCCGGCACCGCCGGCAAACCCCTTCACGTCCCCCTCACCGCCTCCGACCTGCATCGCCTCGCCGCCAACGAAGCCGTCGCCCTTTCCATCGCCGGCGTCCGCCCCGGTGCAGCCTTCCTCCTGGCCGTCGGCATGGATCGCCTCTTCGTCGCCGGCCTCGCCTACTGGCTCGGCGCCCAGCAACTCGGCGCCGCCTGCATCCGCATCGGACCCCAGCAGATCACCCAGCCCGACGCCATCGCCGAACTCCTCGCCCGCACCGGCCCCGGCCACATCATCGCCGTCCCCTCCTTTCTGGGCAGCATTGACGGCCTCGACCGCCTCCGCCCCCAGGTAAATGGCATCATCGCCATCGGCGAGCCGATCCGTTCCCCCTCTCTCGATTACAACCCCCTCGGCCAGCGCATCGCCGCCACCTTTGCCGCCACCGTCATGTCCACCTACGCCGCCACCGAAACTTGCGCCACCTTCGCCGAAGGCCCACTCTGCAAGGGCGGCCACCTCAATCCCCAAATGGCCGCAGTCGAAATCCTCGACGACGCCGGCAACTCGCTCCCGCCCGGCGCCATCGGCGAAGTGGTCATCACGCCTCTCGGTGTCCAAGGCCTCCCGCTCCTCCGCTTCCGCACCGGCGACCTCGCCGCCCTCTACACCGACCCCTGCCCCTGCGGCCGCACCACCCCGCGCCTCGGCCCCATCGTCGCCCGCAAACACCAACTTCTCAAAATCCGCGGCACCAGCGTCTACCCCCAATCCATCGTCGACGCCCTCCGCGCCTTCACCGAAGTTGCCGACTACGCCATCGTTGCCGAACAACTCGACGACCTCAGCGACGCCGTCACCATCCACCTCCACCTCCATTCCACCGGCGACACCCCCGAAAATCGCGCCGCCATCGACCAGCGCCTCCGCGCCCTCCTCCGCGTCTCCCCCAAATTAGAATTCTGCACCGACCAATCCCTCCGCCGCCTCCACCTCACCGGCGGCTCCCGCAAACCCCAACATTTCATCGACCGCCGCGTCAGGTGAATTTGAAATCCAGATGTGGAGTCCGGGTGCCATGCTCAGTGGGGCAAGGGGCTCCGCTGAGCATGCCGCGCGACACTCCTCAACCAATTGCATGCGTGCCGCCAGCAAACCTCGTCAGCGAGACCTCCCCCAACCTCAACTCCTCTCCGCCGGTCTTCCGCGACAGCAGCCACATCTGCACAAAACAACTCCCCTCCGCCGCCGCAATCGCTTCGCCCGTATACGGATTCCGCAACCCTCGCCCCAAATGATCCGCGTACACCGCGGCGCAGCACGGCAAATCAAATGCCTCCACCCACCGCGCTGCCCGCCACACCGCAAACGCAAACGTCGCATCCCCATTGCTCAGCGCCACGCTCGGCCCCGTCAACTTGATGTACAACGCCAACTCCGCCAGCACCGTGCTCGGCAATGTCCGCGAGAATGCCGCCGGCGATGCATACCGCGCATTCTCACGCCGCGACCGATCGAATTCCCGATCCACCTCCAGGCACCCCGCCACCGTCCCCATTACCACCCCCATCCGCGCCCGCTCGTCCATCCGCACGTCGCGCAACAAAATCTCCATCGCGCCCAACGCCAACCCCGTCAACCGATCCGGATGGTAGGGGGGTGAGGTGGGGGGAGTAGTGGGGGGGGCACTCGCCAGCGCCCCCCTCTCCGGCCGCACCACCACCCGCGCTGGCTCCTCATCCATCACCACGATTCGCTGCACGTATATCTTCGCGTTCATCCCGCTCCCTCCAACTTCAGCACAATCGCCGCATTCATCCCCCCAAACCCCGATGCCACCTTCAGCACATGCCGCAATTTCATCGGCCGCATCTGATTCACGACGAAATTCAAATTGTCCATTTCCGGATCCTGCAATCCCGTCACCGCCGGCACCACCTGCTCCCGCAGCATCCGCATCGCCATCACCGATTCCATCAACCCCGACGCCCCCAGCGTATGCCCGATCAATCCCTTGATCCCCGTGATAGTCGCCCGCCCGCCAAAAATTTTTGAAAACGCCGTCGCCTCCATCGCATCGTTATACTTCGTCCCCGTCCCATGCGCCACGATCGCATCGATCGCCCCCGCCTCCAATCCCGCCGACTCCAGCGCCGCCGCAATCGCCCGTATCAATCCCCCCGCCTCCCGATCCGGCGCCGTCATGTGCGTCGCATCATTGGCAATCCCCACCCCCACAATCGCCACCTCCGCCGGCCTCCCCGACACCACGCACGCCGCCGCCCCCGATCCCAGCATCAACCCATCCCGCCCCCGATCAAACGGCCGACACCGCGTCGCCGTCACCGCCTTAAGCGCCCCAAACCCATCCATCACAAAATCCCCCGCCACATCCGCCCCCAGCGCCAGCACCGCTTCCGCATCTCCGCTCTGCACCAGCAGCGCCGCCTCAATCAACGCCACGATCCCCGACGAACAAGCCGTCGAAACCGTATAACATGGCGGCCGAAATCCGTGGCTCTCAATCATCTGCACCAACGCCTGCGATAACGTCGGCACCGGCCAATCCAATTTTTCCGCCCCGATGGCATCCGCTCCACGCATCCACGCCACCTGCCGCTCAATATCCCCCTTCGTCGTCGCCAATATCAAACTGCACGCCCTCCCCTCCACGCCCGCCCCTGCTAGCGCCGCCTCAATCGCCGCGCCCGTCAGCCGCCCCCACGCCCCCGCTCCCGGCAACCTCGGTCGCATCTCCTTCCCCCCCGAAATCCACGCCTCCCACAGCGCATCCGCCGACGCATACTCCGGCGTCACCGCCGCCATCGACTGCACATACACCGGCCTGAATCGTTCCCGCAAAATCGCTCCACCCTTTCCGTTTGCCACCGCCCCTTCATCCTTCTACGATAACACCAGACCGTGGGAGAACCAGTGGCAACTACCAAAGCCGCATACGTTTTGTTCCTTCGATCCCTCGTCATTAGGCTTTGATCGGTCCCCCAGATTTCGCACTGCTCGCGCCCCAACACCTGACCACTCGTCCGGAGCCCCCATGTCCCCAGCCGTCGCCTACACCGCCCTCGCCGCTTCTCTAGCCGCCGCCGGCCTTGCATGGTCCGTCTTCCATCCCGCCAGCCAAACCTTCGCCCCCGTCATCCGCCGCATCTCCACCCCCGACAGCATCGCCCTCACCTTCGACGACGGCCCCACGCCCCCGTTCACCACCCACATCCTCGAAATCCTCCGCGACCGCCACCTCTCCGCCACCTTCTTCATCATCGGCCGCCACGCCTCCGAACACCCCGGCCTCATCCGCCGCATCGCTGACGAAGGCCACACCCTCGGCAACCACTCCTGGGACCATCACCACTTCGGCATCAACCACGGCCGCGACTACTGGCGCACCCAACTCTCCCGCACCAACGACGCCATCCTCAACATCACCGGCATCACCCCCCAACTCTTCCGCCCGCCCATGGGCTTCAAAACCTGGCACCTCGCCGCCGCCGCCCGCGAAAATCATCTTCGCATCGTCGGCTGGTCCGCCCGTGCCTTCGATACCAACCCCCTCACCCCCGACCGCCTCGTCGCCCGCCTCGCCCCGCGCCTTCGCCCCGGCGCCATCATCGCCCTCCACGACGGCCTCGAACCCGCGCGCCAGCACAAATCCCAGCAAACCACCGTCGATGCGCTCCCCCCACTGCTAGACCTCCTCGCCGCCCGCCGCCTGCGCTGCGTGAACCTCCACTCCCTCGAAACCGCGGCCGCGCCGCAGGCGGTCGCCTGATGAACCCCGCGCCCACCTCCCATCACGCCCTCCCCCCGCGCCGCCTCACGCTCCGCACCCTCCTCCGCACGCTCATCATCCTCCCCTGGATATTCTCCTACCTCTGCATCTACGTCTTCCTCCTCGGCCCGTACCTCTGGATCGCCGGCCACACCTTCGATAAGCAACGCTGCATCGCCCGCCGCTACGCCCGCGGCATCTTTCAACACTTCCTCCATCACTGCTGTGGCCACCGCCTCATCGTCGACCCCTTCCCCTTCGATCAACTCGGCGGCCCCTGCATCATGGTCGCCAATCACCAGTCCATGCTCGACATCGTCATGATCATGCAACTCCCCATCGACGCCCGCTGCTGGGCCAAGAAATGGCCCTTCCGCACGCCCCTCCTCGGCATCCTCCTGCGTCTCTGCGGCCACCTGCATGTCGAAGATTTCAACGTCCTGCCTGATGCCCGCGACTGCCTCGAGTTCGGCACCAGCCTCTATGTCTTCCCCGAAGGCACTCGCTCCCGCACCGGCCGCATCAGCCGCTTCCGCGACGGCGCCTTCCTCCTGGCCATGAAAACCGGCCGCCCCATCATCCCCATCGCCATCCACGGCTCCTTCGAATGCTTCCCCCCCGGCCAGCTCTGGGTCTGGACCCGCCACCTCCGCGTCGAGCCTCTCGGCGTCCTCTGGCCCGATCAGTCCGACCCCAAAGGCCACATCCACCTCCGCCGCGAATCCCGCCGCATGATCGCCCACGCCCTCAATCAGGATAAAGTCTCCCGCCCCGATTCCGATTCCATTGACACCGCCGCCGCATGACCGATCCTTCCCCCGACAACCTCGCCCCACAAATTCCCCATCGCGGCCGCATGCACTGGCTCGATCACGCCCGCATGGAAGACGGCGCCGTTCTCGCCACGCGCACCCTCACGGCCGATCATCCCTTCCTCCGCGACGGCGTTCTTCCGCGCGCCGCCCTCATCGAAATGCTCAGCCAAGCCGCCGCCTGCGAAGCCGCCCACGCCGCCGCCGCTCACGGTGCACATGTCCACCAAGGCATGCTCGTCGCCATCCGCGACTTCGTCTTCACGGAAGGCGCCCCTCTCCCCCGCGCCGGCGACACCCTCATCCTCCTCGCCCGCCGCGAAAAATCCCTCGGCCCACTCACCCAATGCGTCGTCCAAGCCCAAATCGCCGGAAAAACCCTCGCCCAAGGGCGCATGACTTTCCACCTCACGGTAGAATCACCCCCAATAAACCCCGATCCCTAACAAAATGTTTTCAATATTATTCCGTCTTCTTGCTTCTTTATTCTTGCTTCTTAATTCTCAAAAGGATCCCCATGTCCCCAACCGAAGAAAAACTCATCCAAATCCTCACCAAAGGCCTCCGTCTCCAGATCCTCCCCGACAAACCCGTCACTCCCGAAACTCCCATCTTCGGCAAGCTCGGCCTCGGCCTCGACTCCGTCGACGTCCTCGAGATCGCCGTCCTCCTCGACAAAAACTTCGGCATCGTCCTCGAAGAACAAAACCCCGAAGTCCGCCAAGCCCTCACCACCATCGCCACCCTCGCCGCCTACATCGACCGCCACCACGCATGATGACGAAAAAACGAGCCACAAATGAACACCAATGAACACAAATGTCTGGAGAAACTAGAAAGCGTGGCGATTATTTCCAACCCCTTCTGATCCCGTATTTGTGTTTATTCGTGTTCATTTGTGGCTAATTTACGGTCGTTAGCAATGAAGTGTTAAATGCCCCTCGAGCCCACCATCTCGCTCCTCCAAACCCCCGCCTCCTGGCCCAACCCCCAGCCCCTCGAAGCCCGCGCCACCTTCCCCGAAAACTTCCCCGGCTTCGACGGCCACTTCCCCGGCCACCCCATCCTCCCCGGCTTCGCCCAAATTCAACTCGCCCTCGACATCCTCCACCGCGCCTTCCCCTCCCTCGGCATCCTGCAAGAAATCCCCTCCGCCAAATTCTCCCGCCCCATCCACCCCAACGAACCCATCACCCTCACTCTCCAATCTACCCCCTCCGGCCTCATCCACGTCACCCTCACCACCGCCGCCCAACCCGCCTCCACCTTCGACCTCCTCCTCTCCCCGCCGAAAACCCAACCCTAAATTAGCCACAAATAAACACTAATAAACACAAATACATAACCAGAAATTTTAGGAAATGCCCCCCCCTTTCTCTCTCTAACATTTGTGTTCATTGGTGTTTATTTGTGGCTAATTTACGTCGTGTCGTCGTGCCGTCGTGGTTCTCCCCCCGCTTCCCAGAAATCATAAAAATTCGACCACTGCAACGGAAACCGCCGCAGCATCTTCTCCAGATCCCCCGCAAAATCCTTCGCCGCCCGCCCAATCACTTCATCCCGCGTTTCCCCTTCCCCCACCGTATACCTTCGCGCCGGCGACATGAAGCAGCGATACGTCCGATACCCCAGTCGCACCGTATACACGCTCAACACCGGCGCGCCGCTCAGCACCGCCGCAACAAACGGCCCGCTCGGTAGCTCCACCTGCCCGCCCAGCAATTCCGCACCCACCGTCTTCCCATCCATTTTCCGGTCCGCACGCATCGCCACCATCTCGCCGCGCCGCAGCGCCGCAATAATCTTCAGCCCCGCCGATAGTGGATCCGTCGTCGAAATGACCTTCATGTCCGCCAGCAACCGATGATGCGTCGCATGAAACCGCTCCGTCCCGTCCGCCTCATTGCGATACATCACCAAGTTCACCGGCCGCTTGAGCCCCATCTCACGAATATAGGGCGCTCCGATCTCCGCGTTTCCAAAATGCGCCGTCAGCAGCACCACTCCATTCGGGTCGTCGCCCGCCGCCGCCAGATGCTCCAGCCCCTCTCCCGAAATATGAAACCCATGCCGCCGCGAAGTGAGCATCACCCCTCGATCCAATAGCAGAGAACCGAACGCCCGCATGTGCCGGTAAGTATCCACCCGCCGCCGCCACCACGATCGCCCCGGCGTCACGCGGTCCAGGTACATCATGCTCGCCCGCCGCGCCTTGCCGGAAAAAATGAAAAAGTAAAAGATGGAAAACCACAGCAGCACATACGAAACCCACAGGAACCGCATCGCAATCCACAGAATCGTCGCATTCGCAGTGTATCCACAGTGCTTCGCCCCCCATCGCGCCCGCACACCGCCCGCCCCTTCCGTCCCTATCCGCGTTTCACTCATACCGCTCAGTTCCATTCATCTCTCCACCCCCGTCTACCGTCTACTGTCTACCGTCTACCACAATCCCTCTGACCTTGCCCACGAACGGTGGGCGCGGCCTGGGGTCAATTGAGGCCGGCCTCGAACGCTTCGGGGCTCAGATAGCCTAACGAAGAATGCCTTCGTTGACGATTATAAAACACCTCGATGTA
>Ga0114951_10003501_pt1 | contig 16192 bp, 12 predicted proteins | sample AM7aDNAmetaG_FD_88677 | JGI IMG/M metagenome (GOLD analysis project Ga0114951, IMG submission 88677) | Freshwater microbial communities from Finland to study Microbial Dark Matter (Phase II) - AM7a DNA metaG | ecosystem: Environmental > Aquatic > Freshwater > Lake | place: Finland: Lake Alinen...
CCATAGGCTTTGGTCCATTCTTCAAGCAGGCTTCTGTCAGCGGCATTCAACACGAGTGGTTTTTTCATTCCCCCAAACTAACATAGTCACCCAACTATGTCTAGTTATTTAAGATACACTAGAATAGCCTACAGTCTAAGCCAGCAGGCTGTCGATATCCACATTGGCTTTCACCATGTTTTTCAGCAGTTCGACTTTGTCTGAAGCTTCTTTGGTCAGCAGCGGCTCCATGCGGTCAATTTGCCGCGCAACCTGAAACGTATCGGGTGTAACCAGCAGCATGGGCGTGCCGCACTCTTCAGCCTTTGCAATAATGTTAGAAGGGGGAAGTATGTTATTGGTAAGGATAATGCCTGTGGCATTGTGATTGAGTGCGGCAAGAATCATGTCGCTGCGGTCGCCACCCGTTATGATCAGCTTGTCCTCTTTTTTGAAAAGAGGTTTTTGCACGGCCACGTTGCCCGACATGGCGCCGATGAAGATGTTTTTTACCCTCCGGCCAAGATTTGCCTCGGCGGTTAAGACCTTGGCAAAAAGCTTGTCGGAAAGGTACCGTAGTGAAAAATACGTTAACTCACTCTGATGCGGAAGGACACCAAGCACGTTCAGGCCGGTTTGCTTGATTTCAGGCAGATAGGTTTCCTTAAAATCATCCACATTGTGGACTTTATTAACGATGATGCCGGCGACCTGAATTTCTTTCATATCGACACTGCGCTTGACGAACATGATGTCGTCAAGAATCGTGTCATCGTCGCCGCTGATGACGAACAGAACCTTTCCATTCAGATAGCGCGCAAGGGACAGCGCATCAAGATGCACCGAGGTGCCGTAGGAAATTGACTTGCCCGCCTCGACGATGAGCAGATCCCTGCCAACGCTGATGGTTTCAGCAAGCTCAAGAACCTTTGCCTTGATGGACTCCTCGTTATACATAAAGCGGAGTTTGGAGTGGTCGAATCCGAGACTCATGTCATCGGGATGCTCTTTCATGGCATAAAGGCCGGTCATGAGCGCAGCGTCATAATCCCACAAACGTTTCTTGCTGTACAGAAGCCTGTCACCGAAAGGCTTCATGTAGCCGACTTTTTTCTGCAGGGCCTCGGTCAGGCCGACGATAAAATTGGTCTTGCCGGTGCTGCTGCGCAGCGATGCAACAATTAAAGTATTCATTTGTCTCTCCTCTCATCATGTGAAGCATGATCCCTGCGCTCAGACGGCCGGGTTTTCGTGCTTTCCTCTTACACTAAAACATGCCTGGTTTCAATAGGTGGATGCATTATTGCTTTACGCCGTCCTTTGCAAGCAGTATCCGTACGTCAACAGCCTTGGATCCCTCTCCTTGCTCATAGACCATGAGCGGGTTGATTTCGATATCAGCAATAACTGTGCATTTGCTGATGAGGGCGCCCAGCTTTATAATAATGGCTACCACGCTGTCCATGTCTTTAGGGTCCTCGCCGCGCGCGCCGAGCAGCAGCGGATAGGATCGCGTTTCCTTGATCATGTTCATGATCTCGCGGCGGCTGATGGGCAGGGACCGAAAGGCCACGTCCTTCATCACTTCAACATAAATGCCGCCAAGGCCAAACATGATGATTGGACCGAAGGTGTTGTCGCGACGTGCGCCGATGATGGTCTCCACGTCTTTTTTTAGCATCTCGGCTATCTCGACGCCCTCGATATTGGCCTCGGGATTATAGGCCCGGCAGCTTTGCATGATAGCCTGATAGGCGTCTATGATTTCGCCCTTGTCCTCAAGGTTGAGGGCCACGCCGCCAGCATCGCTTTTGTGGATGATGTCCTTGGAGACGATTTTCATGACCACCGGATAGCCGCACTTTTCCGCGCAGGAGATGGCCTCGTCGAGATTGCGGGCAACAAAACTCTTGGGTACAGGTATCCCGACGAGATCCATGATCTGCTGCGCTTCATGAGCAAGAAGAAAGTACCGGTCCTGTTTGATGGCGTTTTTACAGATTTCAGTAATAGCGGCAACGGGGATTTGAGCGTCCTCATACAGTTCGGAGTGATAGCGCAGGTAGCGGTTATACCAGTAGAGTTTTCCAAGACAGGATACAGCCTCATACACGTCACCATACACCGGTACATTTTTTCTGCCCAACTTGACAATGGCGTTTTCTATGTCTTCGCCACCAACGATGGCAAACAGCAGGGGCTTTCGCCGCTGTAGATAGGTATTGTAGTTTTCTTCGAGCACCTTCTCCAGATCGGCCGCCAGGAAGGTCGATGTCTCGCAGTACAGGGCCATGCTCGCGCCGATCTCTTTTGAATCAAGCGCAACGCCCAAAGCAGAATTGTACTCGGCACTGGCCGCGCCTCCGGTAATATCTATGGGGTTTTTTGTGGAGCCGAAGCTCGGCGTTACAGGCCCAAACATTTCCTTTAGCTTTTTGCCGTCGTCATAGAGTTCGATCTCGTACTTTTCGCAGGCGTCGGTAGCCATAACGCCGATACCACCGCCATTGGTGATGATGACGGCCTGGTCTCCGGTTGGGGGCGGAGAGTTGCCGAGATATTTGCTCCAGTTGAAAGCCTCCTGAATATTTTCGGCGCGGATGACGCCGTTCTGCTTCAGGATGGCATCGATGATTTCATCGGAGCCGGCAAGCGAGCCCGTATGCGAGGCTGCAGCAACGGCCCCCCGCTCGGAACGGCCCGATTTGATAACAACGACGGGTTTTTTTCGCGTAGCTTTTTTGACGGCATCGATGAAGCGGGGCCCGTCCTTAATGCCTTCGATATACATAAGAATGACCTTGGTGCGCTCCTGCTCGGTCAGGTAGGCAAGAAGATCCGCCTCGTCCACGTCGCATTTGTTTCCGATGGAGACAATGGATGACAGCCCTATGTTTTCAACCTTTGTCTTGCCGATCATGGCCAGGCCCAGCGCGCCCGACTGTGTGATGATGGCAACCGACCCGGGGAGGATATTTCCCGGCCCGAAGGTCGCATCCATATGCGACTCGGCAGAGTAAACGCCGAACACATTTGGCCCAACCACGCGCATGCCGCGGCTCAGGGAATAGTCTGTGATCTTGCGCTCGGTTTCGATATCTCCGATCTCCGAGAAGCCCGAGGTTATGATGACATTATATTTGACTCCGCGGTCGGCGCAGCTTTTCACCGAATCGAAGACGAACTTTGCGGGTATTGTCGTGCATACCATGTCGACATCGTCTTCTATGGCATTGATATCCGTGTATGCCCGCAATCCCAGCACATCGCCGCCCGCGGGATTAATCGGGTACACTTTACCCTTGTATCCGCTGGCAAGGATATTTTTAACTACCGTGTGGCCGATTTTCTTCGGATCCTTTGAAGCGCCGACTACGGCCACACTGCGCGGCTCAAACAGCAACTTGATATCATTCATACGTATCTCCCATCACATGTCCTTGAACACCAGTTTCAGTTCATATACGCCTTCGCTTCTGCGTTTTTCTATGTCAAATCCGCCATTTTCAAAAAGCCGCATCATGGGCTTGTTCTCCACGAGAACCTCGGCAGTGAAGCCGAGCAGACCCTGCCGTTTGGCCAGGTATGTCACATATGCCAGCATCTCGGTGCCGATGCCCTTTGCCTGATACTGGTCGCGCACCACGACGGCCACTTCCGCCGTATGGGAATTTGGATCTATGCCATATTGTGCTATGCCCACTATCTCTTCACTCCCGGCATCGTTCACAACCGCAAGAATGACTAATTCCTGGGTATAGTCAATGACCACAAAGTCCTGAAGCCTTTCATGGGGCATATCCTGCCGCTTGGAAATAAACCGGCGGTACAGGCTGCGGTCGGAGAGCGAGTAGTAGAAATCCTTCACCATGGGCTCATCCGATATTTTCACCGGACGTAAAAGCATGGTGAATCCCGAGGGCGTGGTCCGCCAGGTTTCCAGGTTCTCGGGATATTCACCACGCTTGCCGGGTATAAATGCCTGGTCCTTGTAAATAAGGCCCAGACATTTTGCCTCTTCAATAAGCCATGGCCTGAACTTCGGGTGCGCGATGGTGATAAGATCCATGGCGCGCTCCCGGATGTTCTTGCCGTGGAGATAGGCGATGCCGTATTCGGTTATGACATAGTGGACATCGCCGCGGGTCAACGACGTGCCTGAGCCCTCTTCCAGAAGCGGGACAATGCGGGAATTCAGACCATCGTTTGAGGTGGAGCGAAGCGTGAGGATGGTTTTGCCATTTGGGGACAGGGCTGTCCCGCGCATAAAGTCTGCATGCCCGCCTATGCCGCTGTAAAAATATTTTCCTATTGCTTCGGAGGAGGACTGTCCTGTCAAATCAATCTGCAGGGCCGAGTTGATTGCCACCATGTTGTTGAACTGCGCGATGGTGAGCGGATTATTGGTTACATCAATTGGCCTGAACTCGATTTCGGGATTGTCATGAATATAGTCATAGGTCTCTTTTGTGCCCATGCAGAAAGAGGCCACGGTCTTTCCCTTGCCTAACTTCTTCTGCGAGTTGTCGATGACGCCCGCCTTTATGAGCTCGACGATGCCGTCGGAAATCAGCTCGGTATGGACGCCAAGATGCTTCTTGCCGCGAAGACTTGCAATAATGGCATTGGGCATGGCGCCGTAGCCGACCTGTATGGTGTCGCCATCCTGCACGATGCGGGCCACATATGCCCCGATTTTGTGGGCGATATCGTCGGACACGCTTGGCTTGAACTCCAGCAGCGGCTCATCATAGGGAACGATGTAGTCGATGTCGGATACGTGAATAAACGTATCTCCATGGGTGCGGGGCATGAATGAATTGGACTGTGCAATGACAAGTGTTGCCTGATCGACGGCGGCTTTCACAATGTCGACGCTGATCCCGAGGCTTACGTACCCGTGCTTGTCGGGAAGCGATGTCTGGATAAGGGCGATATCGAACTTTACGATGCCGCGTGATATCAGTGACGGGATTTCGGAAAAAAATAGCGGCGTGTAGTCGGCAAGCCCTTTGTTGACAGCATCGCGGGAATTGTTTCCGACAAAAAAAGAATTGAGCCTGAAGTTGCGCTTGAACTTTTCATGGGCATAGGGCGCTACGCCCATGGTCCAGACATGGAAGACCTCGGCGTCGAAAAAAGCCTTGGGGTTTTTATCGACATACTCGGAAAGCGCCTGCACCAGATACTGCGGCTCGCCGCAGGCCGTGCCGATAAAAATCCGGTGGCCTCTGTGTATGTGCTTGAAGATGTCGTTTAGCGAAGCAAACTTATCGGTATAGGACTTCTTCAGCTCATCAAAGTATGGTCGTTTGTTTTCGGAAAACATACTGACCTCGCTGGTGAAACTGCTGAACATTGTTTTTCCGTCAGGCCGTACTGGTTGTGGTATGCAATGAAGCGTTCACTTCAAGCAACCTATGCAGAGACTCTTCAATATCTTTTGTTGTAAAAGGCTTTTCAATGAAATCATCAATGCCGATGCCTCCGGCCCTTATGGCCACTGCATCACTGGCATATGCCGTGATGAAAATCCGCAGCGCATCGGGCTGCAGCTCGTACAGGTGGAAAAAAAAATCAAGGCCGTTCATGCACGGCAGTTTGTAGTCGCAGATAATAACGTCAAAGGGTTCGTGCTTTAAAAGCTCAAGTGCTTCCTCGGCGGTTTCCAGAGTCACAAAGGCCTGCGTTTTCTTTTTAAAATAATAGGCCAGCGAATTGCGTATGTACTGGTCATCGTCAATCAGCAGTATTTTAGTATTTTTTAAAAGGTCGCACAGTTCCACGGTTTTTTCCTGCTACTTGTATTGTTGACCTTTAGTGCTTGTCTGTCAAACAAGTAATGCAGGAAGAATGCCATTGTTTGCATTAATTATTGCTGAGAAAAATCAGCTAGTTATTATATAGCATATGGCATGCTTGTTTGGTTGCAGTAATAAAGGTGCCAAATAGCCATATGACCATTTGCCAAACAACCAGAAAACGCCACGGAAAAATCCAGGTCTGGAATAACTGTTTTTAAGTATTTTGAAAGAAAAGACTGGTTTCGAGTCAGCAGAGATTAATAGGGGAGGCCATTGACCCGAAGTGATTACAATGTTTAAATAACCGGTGTAGTACAACCCTGCCTTTGGCTATTGAGCAAAGCCCAGTTTATTTTCAGTACCCTTCAGCAGCCTTTGAATATTGTCTTTATGCTTAATGAAAATCAGCAGGCCCATGCATATTCCCATACCGATTACCGGCAGGGGATAGGAATAGCCAATGAGCAAAAGGGGAAGAAGAGCGGCTGCGCTGAGCGAGCCCAGGGAGACATAGCGCGATATTGCTACAATGATGACAAACAGAACCAGCACAAGCGCCAGCATCGCAGGGGCAAGAAATGCAAAAACGCCGAAAGCTGTAGCCACGCCCTTGCCGCCTTTGAATTTAATATACACAGGAAACAGGTGCCCCAAAAAAGCTGCAAGCCCGAAGATGCTGAGGGCTATATAATCACTGCTGCCGCCGGCGTCAGCAAAAAGCTGCGCACCCACATATACGGGCAAAAAGCCCTTAAGTCCGTCCCCGAGAAGCGTCAGTGCCCCCAGCCGTCTTCCCAGCAGCCGGACAACATTGGTGGCGCCGATATTGCCGCTGCCCCCGTCCCGGATGTCTGTTGCGTAAAAAAGCCGCGCCAGCACCAGACCCGTGGAAACGGAGCCGAGAAGATAGGATGCCAGTGCAAACAGCGCTATATATACATTCATAAATTTAAAAATCAGTAGTTGTCAGCCCTTTTGTCGGACACAAAAACAGCCCTTGCTGTTTGCATAAGCTTAGATATCAGACATTGCAGCTCGCTACAACCTTTTAAACGAAACCCTGATTTTTGCCCGGACACCCTCCCCTTAATCTCAATACAGGTGCATTAAGATTCGCGCGGCCTCAAATGCGCTCAGCCAAATTCCTAATGAGAGGCTCCAGGGGGGATGAAAATAAGCATGCGACACGGATTGTCTATGGTATACTAAGCCGCATGAAACGGCTGCTTGTCATTGCGCTCCTGATATGTTCACTGGCGCCCGCCTTTGCATTTGATACCGTGCGGACGCAGCATTTTGTTTTTTATGCCCGGCCCGAGGAGCAGAAAGCCGCAACCTATCTGGCACAGCTTGCCGACACAACCGTTGAGACTATGGCGGCAAGTCTGGGGCTGCAGGTAAGCGCTGTGATTGATGTATATGTGGTGCAGGAGTTTGAGGAATTTTACCGTGCGCGGCCCGATGCCGGACGCCTGCCCTCATGGGCGGCGGGGGCTGCCTGGCCCGAAAAAAATCTCATTGTAATATTTCTCAACCGGGGCGGCAATATTGATAAAACCTTCATGCACGAAACCCACCACATACTTCTGGGGCAGGCTTTCAAGGGTGCCGAGCACGTGCCGCGCTGGCTCGATGAAGGGCTTGCCATGGCCTGGGCGGGCGAATGGAGCCTGTCACGCCTGACCACCATGACCATGGCGGCGCTGGCCCATAAACTCATGCCAATGGATGAGCTTGCCGAACATTTTCCCGGTGATCTGCGCACCGCCGAAATCGCCTACTGCCAGAGCTTTTATTTTATAGCGTTTCTCAAGGGGCAGTTCGGCGATGAAGAGTTTCAGCGGTTTTTTCTTGAGTACACCAAGCACCGCGATTTCAGGGGCGCGCTACGCCTGACCTACCATATGGACTGGGCAGATATTGAAAAACTCTGGCTGAAGTACACGGCCCTGCACTTCAGCTGGATTCCGCTCATCACCAGCACCTCGACCATGTGGTTCCTTGCAGCGCTGCTGTTCATCGCAGGCTATATCCGCAAGAAGCACCAGGGGCGGCAGATCCTGCGCGCCTGGCAGCAGGAAGAGTCCTGCTCGTCCGATACGCGGCATTAGTGGTGCTCCCGGCCTGCAAGGCCGGGAATCCCGACAGATAAGATTGAGTTTTTGAGACCTGAAAGAGCTCAAATCAACAATTTATTTCATTGCCGGCTTTCGCACCTTGTTTCGTCGACTGCTGTCGGGCTCTTTGTTTACAGGCTGTTTTATCAGCAGTTTCCTGACAGCATCACGCATCGGTTTTTCAACACAATGATATAGCGGTATGGCAAGCAGCACGATCAGCACTAGAACGGCCAATGCCGCCAGCATGCGCATGGAGGGGGATGCCTGCGTTGCCAGCCATTGACAGGTCGGTTTGGCTGTGCGGGATATGGTAAGCATAACCGGATATTGAAGAAGATATATGGCATAGGAAAGGGAGCCGAGATATACGAAAACCCTGGACGATAGCACCCGGGCAATGCCGCCTGTTGATCTGGCAAGCCCAAATATGACAAGAGCTGCTGTGACCAGAATCATCACTTTTGATGCCTGCGGCTCCATGCAGTAGGCTGCCACCATGAAACACAGAAAGAAGCAGGCATGCTCCCATTTTAATTGTACTGCCCATCCCAGGCGATAGGCTTCATGCATGAGCATGCCCAGCGCAAAGCAGATAAATGTTCGCGTAAGCGCCATTTCCCCAAGATGCCATGCAACAATGCCGCCTTCAAACCGGACATAATAAAGCGCCACAAGCAGCGCCATTGCCACTGAAAGACGCGGCTTGGTCCAGCGCACCCGCGCAATCAGCCAGATGAAAAACGGAAACAGCAGATAGGCCGCCCATTGCGTGCTGACTGCCCATGCCGGAAGGTTCCAGGTTAAATCATTATAAGAGCTGGCAGGCAGCCATGCTTGAGTGAGCGTCAGCTGCCAGCCGATACCGTCATTGAAAGGTGAGCGTTGTTCTATCCAGCCCAGGGCGATTGCCGCGACCAAATACAGTAAAAGAACCAGGTGCAGCGGATATATACGTGACAAGCGCAAAGCAATGAAGCGAAAATACTGTGACGGCTCGATCTTCTCAATGAACTGCTGCCGGTGTGCAAGGCTCATGAGAAAGCCGCTGAGCACAAAAAAAACCTCAACAGCGTGGCTGCCCCACTGCAAAAAATAAGCCAGGGACCCCCAGTTGACCATGTTCCCCCAGCCCATGTTGTAATCCAGAAAATTTACGCAGGACATGTGGAACAGCACAATCCACACTGCTGCAAGGAAGCGTAATCCGGTGAGCGCATTAATCATGGTTTTAAAAAAAATTTGGGTTGATTTGTGCTCGACTATAGGCAGAAACACATTTTCTGTCAATTGAATAGGTTTATCGCAGCATAAGAGTTGCTGAAATCCCTCCCAGCAGCACAAACACAATCGGTATGCGACTAAACAATGCGGCAAAGGCCGCAGCTGTTATCAGCCCCATGCTCCATGACCAGTCCATAGCGCTGCTGAAGTGAAGCACCGTGCTGGTCAGAAGCCCGACAAACGAGCAGAGTATGCCGTTTATGAAACCGTCAAAACCTTTTTTTTGCCGCAGCCGGTCAATGCCGGGGCTGAGTATCACAACAATAAGAAATGACGGCAGAAAAATGCTGGCTGTGGCAACCGCAGCACCTGGCACCCCTTTCAGTAGATAGCCTACAAAGGTGGCAGTGATGACGATAGGGCCGGGGGTGAGTTGCCCGAGCGCTATGCCGTCAAGAAGAGTTTTTCCGTCAATCCAGCTGCGCACCTCCACTATTTCATGAAACATAAGTGGCACAGAGGTGTACCCGCCGCCGAAGGCAAACAAATCGATTTTGGCCATGAGTAGCGCAAGCGGAAACAGTTTTTCATCAAGCAGGTATACAAGCAAAAAGCCGATAGCAACAGCGGTAAGAAGCAGCCCTGTTTGCCTGAAATTTGCCTTCACCTGTCGCAGGTCCATAGCAGGCTTGCAGCACTCCGCAGCAAACACGAGCCGCCCGGCAAGCCCTGCTGCAAGAATTACAAGAACAGGGTTAATTCGAAAGCCGAACAGCAGCGCCGCCAGCAGCGCCATTGCCGCACAGGTTTTATTTTTTATATAATCACGCGCAGCTAAAAACGCTGCATGGGCAAGAATCGCGATCACCACGGCGCGCAGGCCGCTGAATCCCGCTACCGCCGCTGCCGTAGTATGCCAGCGCGTATACAGGGCTGAAAGGGCGAGCATGAAAAGAAATGCCGGGAGGATATAGCCGGTGCAGGCGGCAAGTGCGCCGGCAAGGCCCCGAATCTGCAGACCGATATAGGCCGCAACCTGCACGCTTATTGCTCCGGGCAGCACCTGCGCCATTGCATTGCCGCTGTCAAAGGTCTTCCCGTCGACCCAGCGTTTTCGCTCGACAGCCATCGCACGCATATGGGGCACGATGGCAGGGCCGCCGAAGGCAGTTGCGCCAAGGCGCAGAAATGACCGGAAAATTTCGCCAAACGCGGGTGGGGTTTGATCTGGCTGCATCATGGGTGGTTACTATAGCACAGGCAGCGGGCAGAAGGCTATGGTAAGAAAATCAGCCGCAATCCAAAATTGCTACAGTTCCCGCAGCGCCGTCACCACGGGCATGCGTGCGGCGCGTATGGCGGGCGGCAGCCCTCCGACAAGGCCCATGGTAAGAGCGAACAGCATCCCCAGGCACATCAGCTGGGGGGTTATTTCGAAAGCGAAGGCAATGTTTGAAAATGTCTGCCAGTTGATAGTGGAGGTGGAGTAGCCGTTGAGGGGGATGACCCCCAGGCACCCCACAAGCCCGCCGATAAAAGAAATGAAAAGCGACTCAATCAGAAAAGATGCGATGATGCTCCACTCTGCAAACCCAATGGCCCGTATTGTGGCGATCTCTCTGGCGCGGGCTGCAACCGATGCGTACATGGTGTTGAGGGCGCCGAAAATGGCCCCCACGCCCATCACCAGCGCTACACTCACGCCCAGCACCCGGATGATAGTGGTGACGGCCTGGGACTGGTGCTCATAGTAGTCGCGCTCGCGGTCGATCTGCAGCGTCAGGCGCGGGTCGCCGGTAAGGGATTTCGTAAAGTCGGAAAATGCTTCCGGCGAGGTGAGCCTGATTGTTGCCGACTGGAAAATATTGCCGGGCCGCTTGTAGGTTTGCTGCAGCAGCACAGCATCGGCCCAGAGCTCTGAATCAAATGCGCTGCCCTGGGCGTCCATCACCCCCACGACATGCCACTGCCTGCCCCCGAAAAACGGCCTGCCCCCCAGTTCGCAATTCGTGTAAGCATGTGCGACATTGGCGCCCACGACGAGCTCGGCCAGGCCGGGCTTGATGAACCTGCCCTGCGCGATTTTCACTACGCTTCGCACATCAAGGGCGCGCTGCGAGACGCCGCGCAGCGCGACCATGGCATTGGTCTGCCCATTGCGTATCGGCAGCATGACGATCACCACCACCTCTGGGCTTACCAGCGGCAGCCGGCCCTTGCCGCGAAGTACGTCAGGGGCATCGGCTGCTATGCGGATCTGCTCGGCAGTCAGCGCGCTGTCCATCTCAGAGGTCGCCCCGCCGCGCCGGATTAAGGCATTATAGGGTGAGCCCGACGCGACAAGCGTTGCCTGAAACCCCTGCGCCATGGCAAGCATGGCGATAAAGACCGACACGACGCCGGCTATGCCGAACACGGCAACAGCCGTTGACACCCACCGGACCCGAACGCTGCGAATATTGTATATGATTGGAATGGACATAGGGTTTAACCCGAATTCCTAAATTCGTCGTAATGCTTCCACGATCTTCATGCGCATGGCAAGCATGGCAGGGATCCACCCGGCAGAAATGCCCGCCACAAGAGCAAACAGCATACCCGTGCACATTTTTTCCGGCGACAGATAAAACGAGGGCAGAAAGCCGTTTGTCGGATCGCCCCTGAAGGTGTAGAGCTTGGCAAGAATAATGCCTATCAATCCGCCTGCAAGGGCGTAGAGAAGCGATTCAGCAAGAACCAGGGCCATCACTGTCCGGTCTGAAAACCCCAGGGTTTTCAGAACAGCAAGCTCGCCCGTGCGCTCCCGAACGGACATGGCCATGGTGCTGCCCGTTACCAGCAGGAGGGTGAAAAATACGATGCTCCCCACTGATATCATGATGCCCTTGACATTGCCGATCTGTTTGACAAAACCCGTGGCAAAAGATTTTTCCGACTCCGCCTTGACTTCAGCTGGTGAATTGGCAAACTGGTCTTCAATGGCTTTGGCGATTGTCGGGGTATTGTCAGGGTTGTTTACGCGTATCATGTACCAGCCGACCGTGCCCTTGCCAAGGTCGCGGCGCTCATCAAGATAATCATAGCGCAACCAGAACTGGGTTTCGTCGTCTTCATTGCGCGTACCGCTGTAGATGCCGCGTATATTAAATTCCCAATGGCCCGGGAAAATGCCGCCCTGAATGGGGATGCGGTCGCCGATTTTCCAGCCGAAGCGCTGCGCAAGCTTTTTACCCACAACAGCGCCCTCGCGGTCGGAACAGAAGTCGCGCCACTGTGACGACGGAACCTTAAACTCCCGGTACATCTGGAGAAAGGTTTTGTAGTCGATGACGATCTGGGCGAAAAAGTTTTTTTCATCCTTGTAAATGCCGCCGAACCAGGTCGCGTACGTAACTTCCTTGACACCCTTGATCTGCTGTATCCGCTCCATGTAGGAAACCGGCAGGGGCTGAACAAGCGAGGTTTTATTCATGACCAGAAGCCGGTCGGCGCCCGCAACCTCAACGCCCTGGTTGAATGAGCTGTTGATGGTTGCAAGCAGGCTGAACAGAAACAGCGCCACGGCAAACGAGCCCATGGTCAGGGCCGAGCGTGTTTTTTTGCGCAGCAGGTTCGCAATCAGCAGGGGGAAAAACTTGAAGATGATCATTGCGGCTTTTTGCCCTCGATGAGGACTCCTTTATCAAGATGCAGCACCGTGCCGGAGCGCTCGGCAGCGCGCGGGTCATGGGTGACCATGAGTATGGTTTTGCGGTGTACGGTGGAAAGCTCCTCCAGCAGGTTAAGAATTTCATCGGCGCTGGAGCGATCAAGATCTCCGGTGGGCTCGTCGCACAGCAGAAATGTGGGGTCTGCCACGATCGCCCGGGCGATAGAAACGCGCTGCTCCTGGCCGCCCGAGAGCTGGCGCGGGTAATGTGCCATGCGCTCGGTAAGGTTGACCGCACCCAGCGCAAGCTCCACATGCTTCCTGCGCTCGGCCTTGGAGAGGTTGGTAAGCAGCAGCGGCATCTCCACATTCTGGAACGCAGTGAGCACGGGAATGAGGTTGTACATCTGGAAAATGAAGCCCACATGCCGGGCGCGCCATGTCGTGAGCTTCGGCCCCGACATATGCGTCACCTCGTCACCCGCCACGGTGATGCTGCCTGCCGAGGGTACGTCCAGCCCGCCGAGCAGATTTAGAAGCGTGGTTTTGCCCGAACCGCTGGGGCCCATGAATGACACAAACTCGCCCTCCTCCACGTCGAGGTTCAGCCCCTGCAGGACGTGAATCTCCTCGCCGCCACGGACGTATTTTTTATCGAGATTGCGAACCTGAATCAGGCCCCTTGAATTTTCCAGTGCTTCTACGCTGACCATAGGCTTCTTGCATAAGGGAAGGCGCGGCATGCCCGCGGCTTCAAAAAAAGATTATTTTTTTATTTCCGCCCGCATGCCGTCCTGAAGCGGCTGCAGCGAGCTGGTCACAATTATTTTGTCATCGGCAGCTACGCCCTCGGTTATTTCAACGTCGTTTTCAAACACCTCTCCGGTCTTGACGGGTTGGCGGACGGCTCGTCCGTTCTTGAAAATATAGACGGCCTGCTTGCCGTCCTCATCCTGAACGCCGGAGCGCCGCACGACGATAATATTGCCCTTGCCTTTTTCCGGTTTGCTCAGGAATGAAACCTTCACGCCCATGTCGGGCAGAATTTTTGGGTCCATTGTTTCAAAAGCGATACGCACCTTGATCGTAGCCTTCTGCCGGTCGGCGGTGGGGATGATGGTGCGCACGGATGCGGGGAGATGCCAGTCGGGATAGGCGTCAAGTGTGGCATCAACCTTTTGCCCGATGCTCACCTTGGCCAGATAGGATTCATTGACATCCACTTCGATTTCAAGAGACAGCATGTCCACGATAGTGGAAATGCCCGTGCGGGTAAATCCGCCGCCTGCGGATATGGGGGAAACCATTTCACCGACCTGGGCATCCTTTGACACGGCAACCCCTGAAAACGGGGCGCGCACAATGCAATTTTCAATGTCGGTGAGGGCCATTTCCCGGCGGGCCTGCGCGGCTGTGATCTGCACCTGCGTCATGGCCAGGCGTGCTTTCAGGCCGTCGACGAGGGCCTGCGTTTTATCATAATCATTATTGCTGGCAACGCCGTTTTTATGCAGGTTGGAGATGCGCTTGAGCGATCGCTCGCCATCGGCAATATTGACCATAATTTCAGCGATGGTGGCCCTGGCTACGGCAAGGTCGGCTTCGGCCGCTTTGAGCCGCGCATCGGCATCCGAGCTGTCGATCTTTGCAAGCACCTGGCCCAATTCGACATGCATGCCCTCTTCGACCATAAGCTCCTGCACCCGGCCTGTAATTTTGGCCGCCACGGTGGCGCGGCGGCGCGGCGTGACATAGCCGCTTGCATTGAGCAGGGAGGTGCCTTCAGAAGCGCTAATGGAGCGGGCAGGCGATATTTCAACAATTGTTTTTTTGCCTGAAAACAGAAAGGCGACAAGCCCGACTGCCACTACAGCTCCCGCAATAATGAACAATTTGGTGCGCTTGCCCAGATCGGAGCGGTTGCGAGACTGCTGATTTATCTTGAGTGCGGCAAGGTCATATGATTTTGAATCGGCCATTTTTTCTTCTATCCTCATTTCTATATGGCTATGATCATGAAACAGCATATCATCTCCTAAATTATCAGAAAATTCAAGTACTTTCTCCACAATAGCAGGTCTGCGGGCATTTCTGTTGACACCTGCCGGGGGGCATTCTATGATGGCCGAAATCGCCGCACTGCCACCCCGCAGCGGGCGGTTGCTGTATTAAACACGCATACGGGTATAAGGATGCAAACTCAGGCTCAGTCTTTGCCGTCAGTGGGCAGAAGGTTCAAAGACATGAAGCGCGCCATCACCATCAGGCAGAAGCTGCTGATAGGCTCAAGCCTGATCATCGTGTCGGTGCTCATCATCAGCCTGTATGCCATCATACAGCTGCGGCAGCTCGACATGCTCATCACGACGGCCGTAACCGTAGATGCTAAAATATTGCGGGGCTCGGAAAATCTGAAAAGTTTTCTCCTGCTGCAGATGGGCCATGAGCGTAAATTCATTATTACGGGCGATACGGACTTCAGGCAGCTTTTTAATGAAAACACCAAGGAATTCCGCATCACCCTTGACGCCATGCAGGCCATTGCCGAAAACGAGGAGGTGCGTAGCCTCTTAGCCCGAGTGCGCACAGCCTATGAAACATACCGGGGCCTTGCGGTGGCCGGATTTGACCCGGACCGGCAGGACGATGAGGCGGCACGCAAACTGCAGCAGAACACCGAGGCCGAGGTCAACGACAGCCTGGAGGACCTCTATGACATGGCCCAGCAGGTGCTCAACCGCAAAATGCTTAGCTCTCAGCAGATCAGTTCGAGGGGTACGCGGCTTGCCGTACTTATCTCTTTTATTACTGTGTTAAGCGGCATGCTTTTTACGCTGCTCATAGCCCGCTCCATCTACGCGCCCCTTCGGCGCCTGAAAGAGGCCACGCATTATATTTCCCGCGGCGATTTCAGCAAGAAAATTGACATTGCCCGGCAGGATGAAATCGGCGAGCTTTCAGACTCCTTCAATATGATGTGCGACCGGCTTCTTGAGCTTGACCGCCTGAAGTCGGATTTCATCTCCAATATCACCCATGACCTTAAAACCCCTCTTGCCTCCATCACTGAGGCAAACCAGCTCATGCTGGACGGCGCAGCCGGGGAGACCACGGCCCAGCAGCAGCGCCTGCTGAATATCATCCGTGAAGATTCAGCACGGCTCACGCGCCTTATCTCCTCGGTAATCGATCTTGCCAAGATGGAGTCAGGCATTCTCAACTATGACCTGCTGCCCGCAGATATCTGCCTGCTGACGCTTGAGGCAGTGGAATCGGTGCGATTTCTGGCATCCAGCAAAAATATTGCCATTGCTTTTCAGCCCGACAGAAGCCTGCCGCAGCTTTTAATTGATGATGACAAGATGAGACAGGCATTGATAAACCTTCTGAGCAATGCTATAAAGTTTACTCCTGCCGGG
>Ga0114951_10003503_pt1 | contig 16186 bp, 11 predicted proteins | sample AM7aDNAmetaG_FD_88677 | JGI IMG/M metagenome (GOLD analysis project Ga0114951, IMG submission 88677) | Freshwater microbial communities from Finland to study Microbial Dark Matter (Phase II) - AM7a DNA metaG | ecosystem: Environmental > Aquatic > Freshwater > Lake | place: Finland: Lake Alinen...
GGTGCCGACAACCGTCATAACTTTTAGTTTTTTCATTTCAAACCTCCAAGAAAAAAGTATCCGGTTTCTTCGGGTCAAAGCATTCGTTTACCCACATAACCGTTACCATATCAGTAGTGCCAAGATTTTCTATATTGTGCGTATATCCGGGCGGGATATCAACTACTTCGAGTTTTTCTCCGCTTACACGATATTCAATAAACTTATCAGAGTCAACTTTCCGGAAACGGATAATACCTTTGCCGCTTACGACCAGGAACTTCTCATTCTTACTTTGATGCCAATGATTTCCCTTTGTAATTCCCGGTTTAGAGATATTTACGGATACCTGGCCTCTGTCGGGTGTCTTTATAATTTCCGTAAACGACCCTCTTTCATCAATATTCATTTTTAGGGGATAACTAAACTTCTCAGCCGGCAAATAACTTAAATAGGTACTATACAACTTTTTCGTAAATCCCTCTGACATATCGGGGATGCTAAGCGTTTTTCTATTCTCTTTGAACGATTGAACCATCTCTGCAATCTCACCAAGTTTTACGGTATGCTCAACCGGAACAGAGCAAAAATCACCGCTTCTATTTTCATTCCCCTTTAGAGCCTTAATCAATTCTTCTACCACATCATCAATATAAACAAGCTTCATAAACACGCTTGGGTCATTGACCCGTATGGGTAAATCATTAGCAATATTATTACAAAATGTCGCTACCGCACTATTATAATCAGGCCTGCACCATTTTCCAAATACATTAGAAAACCTGTAGACCATTACCCGGACTCCCGTTTCTTTAGCATAGGCAAACAGTAAATCCTCTCCTGCCTTTTTACTTTTCCCGTAAGGATTATCAAGGAGGGCCTGGGTTGAAGAAGAAAGCATTACAGGGCATTTGTTATTATGTTTTTTTAAGGATTCAAGCAAATCTGAAGCCGCGCCAAAATTGCCGGTCATAAATTCAACCTGCTCTTTAGGCCGGTTTATGCCTGCGAGGTGAAAGACAAACTCCGCCTCTTTGCAATATTTATCAGGTAAAACAGGCGCAGTTGAAATATCGTACTCAAATATTTCCGAATACTTCTGATTTTTGAGTTCAGCAATAAGATTTTTTCCGATAAATCCGGCAGAGCCGGTTACAAGTATCTTCATTCTTTGCCCCGGCCTTTTAGTTCATCTTGCACATAATCAAGTGCCAGCAGTTTTTCTTTTATCTGTTCTATGTTTAGCCGTTCTGTATTATTTGAGTTATATTCTTCTTCGGAAGATAATTTTTTATCACCTTCCACATAGTATTTATCATAATTAAGGTCTCTTTTATCAGCAGGAACTCTAAAGTAGCCATCCATATCAGAAGCGACTATATATTCCTCTCTGGTCAGCAGGGTCTCAAATAATTTTTCCCCGTGACGCGTCCCTATGACCTTTATAGGATTTTTTGCATTGAATAATTCCTTAATTGCCTGCGCCAGGTCGCCGATTGTCGAGGCCGGGGATTTTTGCACCATAATATCACCCGCCCGGGCATTTTTGAAGGCAAACACTACCAATTCCACTGCCTCTTCCAGACTCATTAAAAATCTTGTCATATTCGGGTCTGTTACGGTTAAAGGATGCCCGCTTTTTATTTGTTCAATAAAAAGAGGTATTACGGAACCTCTGGATACCATTACATTACCATACCTCGTGCCGCATATCAAAGTTTTCTCAGGATCAACAGTTTTAGACCTGGCTACCAGGACTTTTTCCATCATAGCTTTTGATATACCCATCGCATTAATAGGATAGGCTGCTTTATCCGTAGATAAGCAAATAACTTTTTTCACCCCGCTTTCAATGGCGGCGGTCAAAACATTATCCGTACCCAAGACATTAGTTTTTACGGCTTCCATAGGAAAAAACTCGCAGGAAGGAACTTGCTTAAGCGCAGCTGCGTTGAAAATATAATCCACGCCATACATTGCATTTTTTATTGATTGAATATCCCTGATATCGCCTATATAGAATTTAATCTTATCGTTTTTGTATAATTTCCGCATATCATCCTGCTTTTTTTCATCACGGGAGAATATCCGGATTTCACAAATATCAGTCTTTAAGAATTTTTTTAGAACAGCATTTCCAAAAGAACCCGTACCGCCGGTTATAAGTAAGGTCTTATTTTTAAACATAACCCATACCCCCTGTAAAATCTCATTTTCTCACTTATTTTTGATAATACCATTAAAACGGAGTATTTGCAATGCAGATAAATGCTTTAAAAAACTTTATATTTTATGTTTATGTTGCATTTATATCAACCTATTGTCTTTGCGAGGAGTCCACCGATAGGTGGGGCTCTCGACGAAGCAATCTAAAAAAATATATAAGTTTTTAACTATGAGTTTCAATTTGAGTTTGCTTCGTCATATACCACGACTACCGTCGCATTCCTCGCAATGACAGCTTTTCTGTCAGCTATAAAGCCAGACTACCTGCTTCTTTTAATCTATTTCTCAATGCAAAACTTAAATAATTCTTCTATTTTTATTAACGCAATTTTCAGGGAGAAATGCTCTAAAACATATTTCCTTCCATTTTCCCCATACTTACTACAAATCTCTTTATTTTTGTACAAATAGATTATATTCTTAGCAAGTTCTTTTATATCTTCCGGCTCCGAACATAGTCCGCACTCTGCTTTTTTAATTAGAGCCGGCGCATCGCCCTTTAAAGGAACACTTGCAATAATCGCTCTTCCTGCTGACATTATACTCAATATTTTTGAAGGAACTGTGGGGGTCTTTACTTTGGAATTCAAAGACACAATGCTTGCATCAAAAGAAGCGAGGACCAACGGGTAAACATTATTGGGCTGCATCTCAAGAAACCTTACATTTGTCAAAGCGTATTCTCCGGTTTTGTCTATCATCAGTTGCTTGTCAATACCGTCGCCAACAATATAAATCTCTATATCGGTTTCATTTTTTACGAGATTGGCAGCTTCTATAATGCTTAATAATCCCTGAGACATTCCCATGGTTCCTGCATAACCTACTACAAATTTATTATTGAGCGAATGTTTTTTTGAAAACTCATTATCCCGGGGAAGAGGCAGTACCTTCTCCGTGTCAACCCAGTTAGGCACTACTATAATTTTGCTTTCACTTATTACTTTTTGGTTTACAATATATATCTTATTGCCTTCCGAATGCACAGTTATCAAGGAGGCGTGTTTATAGCAAAATCTCTCCAGCACTCTAAAAATCCAAATAAATAACTTGTTTTTTAAAACACCTTGGTCTATATAGCATTGTGGATGCAAATCCTGCACTCCCAAGACAAAAGGAACTCTCTTTATTTTACTGAGGAGCCAGCCTGTAATTCCCATAAACAACGGAGGAGAGTACGCATAAATAATCTCCTGCTTTTTTACAAAAAGCCCTGCAATCAGTGTAGTAAACGGTACAGTAAGATGCCCGAGCGCTAATCTAATTTTCTTGGGCCCAAAGGTGGGAATTCTTAGCCTTATAACATCAATATTTCCGATTTGTTCCCTGAGATAAAGCCTTTTTTTATATTTTTCCGGAATAACATTAAGATTATACCAGGGGAAATTAGTTATTATTTTTACCGAATGCCCCTTTTTCTGTAAACCCTCCGCCAATTCAAAAAACAAAGTAGCTTCAGCCCCTATTTCAGGAGGGAAATATCTGGAAAGAAGGACTATGTTCATGATTAACCGTTATCCCATTCCTGAAATATCAACAGGTTTGCCCGTTCTAATTGATTCTTCGATGGCAAAAGTTACCAGCGTGGTATTAACTATTGCTTCAAAACTGATAGGCGCCGGCCTGCCCTGCTTTATCGCATTAAAGGTCTCCATTAATTCATTCTTGTACCCTCTGTCCACTCCCATTAGATTGAAATTCTTTCTGCCTTTTGCACTGAAGAGCGAGGCCTTTTTAAAATTATCTATTTCAAAAACTGTGCCGTTAGAGAAAACCTCGACCCTTTCTCTGGGATAGGCTTTCTGTCCCAATGAAGTGTATTGAATCGCAACCACAGAAGAGTTTTCCATTGATAGACTGATAGACATATTATCAAAGCTTCCCTTTTCATGTCCGGAGTCAACAGCATAGACTCTCTTAACAAGAGAATTGGTTATTGCCTGCGCAAGATCGACAAAATGGCATACCTCACCGACTATTCTCCCGCCACCCTCTTTCATATTGTGAACCCAGGAGTCAGCAGGTATGTATCCCGCGTTACATCTGATAATCACAGAAGAATTGCCGGTATTACCCGCCAGGGCTTCCACGCATTTTTTTACTGCCGGCGAAAAACGCCTGTTAAAACCAACCATCAAAAATGGGTTTTTATTATCGCTTTCTAACTGACTGTAAAGTTTAGTTATCTCTTGCAGCTGCTCTTTATTTAAACAAAGCGGCTTCTCCACAAAAACGCTTTTCCCGGCGCTCAAGGCTTCACAAATAAACCCTGAATGTGAACTGTGCCGGGTTAATATCATTATACAATTTATATCTTCATCCTTTAAAAGTTCCCGGTAATCCGAAGTGGAATAATTTAATTCTATTTTCCCTTTCAAGGAGGCGGCACTTAACCCTCTGGTCCCGGCAACTCCGACACATTCAGCTTCCTTTATATTTTTCAATATAGGAAGAATAGTTCCTCTAAAGAAGAGACCGGTACCTATTACCCCGAGACTTACTTTCTCCTTGCCTGCTTTCTTGTAATCTTTCACAATGTTCTTCGTTTGTTTCATGTCCTTTTCAAGTTCTCTTGCCCCGTATTTAAGTATCATTCCAATAACGGGCTCTTTATTGCTCAATACTACCCCATAGGCCTCCATTGCTTTTTCAAAATCATAGACATGCGTTGTCAAGTTTTTCATGGAAACCCGGTCTTTTGCTATCAGGTCAACAAACTCCTCTATATTAGCTCCCGCATGCCACCTGACATACGGATAAGGATATTTAATGTTTCTTTGCTCAAAATCCATATCATACATGCCCGGGCCCCAGGCTCTGGAGACACAAAATTCCAATTCTTTCTTGTAAAATATTTCCCGCGGAATACTAAGTTCTATCAGTCCGCCTGCAACCACTATCCCTTTCTCCCTGCACATATCGGCTGCCAGAACAAGCGGTTCGTTACTTTTTACAGAGGCAAAAATAATAACGGCATCAAGGCCGTGAGAACCAGAAATGCTCCGGGCAATTGAAACCGGATCACTCTCACCTATCAGTGCGGTAACATCTGCGCCGTGAACTTTTGCGAGTTCACATTTATCTTTTCCAATATCGGCCCCGAGTACAGTACAGCCGGCATTTTTAAGTATCTGAACGGCAAGTTGCCCTATCAGCCCGAGACCTATTACTCCTACTTTATGACCAAATTCCACTTTAGCCAGCCTTATAGCTTGCATAGCAATACCGCCAACGGCAGCGTAAGCTGCATCTTCAAAAGAAACACTGTCTTTGATTTTAGCACAGAAATTCTCAGGCACCACATTCCATTCGGCGTGTGAAGCAAAACCACTGCCGGTACAGGCCACTCTATCACCTTCTTTGAATGTACTGTTTTTAGCATAGACTTCCCGGACTATTCCGGCGCAAGAATAGCCGAGGGGGACAGGCATATCCAGCCTGGCTTTCGATTGATTCCAGGCTTCCAAAATGCCTTCGGTTTTTATTTTATCCAGCACTTGCTTTACCCAATCAGGACGAAGTAGGGCCTTGCCAAGTAAACTCTTTTTAGCCGCATCAATCATAGCCTTTTCCGTGCCTAAAGAAACCAGGGAGGCCTTAGTTTCTATTAATAATCCGTCCTTAGCCGAGATCATCGGCACTTCCAGAACTTCGAGCTCTCCGTTTCCGTAATTTTGAACTATTATCTTCATTTTTATTACACCTTTTCCCCGTTTTTTGACACTCATCGTGATTGGCTATGCCATTTTAATACAGACTTTGCTAATTATACAATATTTTATTGCTTTGTAATTACAATTATTGCAGCCCGAAAAGATGAACCAAATATATTCATTTTCTTAGCAATAAATCTATCTATTTTATCACACGAGTTCATCAGAATATTGTCCGCCGTTTTAAATAGCAAGGATGATATCATGCCAAAAACAAAGGAGAACAAGTTTACATATTCTATTCGTGTATTTGGATATTCCTTTTTTAACCAGACCAGATCTCTTCTTAAAAAGGGTTTTTCATCTGCGGTATGAGCAGATTTTGCAAATAGATGATATAATTTGATGAAAATATTTCCGGCTAACGGCTCATAAAACACCATTATGCCCTCTTTAGACAGATTGTTGTCATAAAGTTTTTTTAGCACTAGCTTATAATCTACATGATGCAAAACAGCTCTTCCAAATATTAGATCATATTTACCTTCCATATCCTTCTGAATATCTTTTACTTCAAAGCTTAAGCTTTGATTTAACGCATTTTTTTTTGCTATTTCAACTAACCTGCTTGAAACATCTATTCCGTAAACAGATTTAGCGCCAAAACTGTATATTTTCTTAGACATATCGCCTTCTCCACAGCCTATATCCAGTACTATTTTATCTTTTGCATATTCTTTTAACAATTCCATTAAAAATATTTCCGCCTTGTTAGTATTTCTGCAATTAAAAACATGAGAAAATCTATCTCTCCAACTGCTATCTAACTCGTCATTATCATATGTCTTTTTTTCTCTATCAGCTCTCTCCATAATTTCTCCTAAACACTTAATTTTCCCAAAAATATTTTTCAGTTTTAAAAAAGCAAATCATATACTTTCTTTATTAACAACATATTTTACGATAATAAAACTAAGAACAAAGTACTTTTATTTTATCCTATTACATATTTTTTTATACTCTTCAGCCATTTGGAAAGAAATATTTGCTCTGGAATATTTCTTAATATGTTCTTTTTCAGACAAAGCTATATTTTTTAATTTTTTTTTGTCGTTGTAGTGTTCAATTATCGTGTCTGCAATTACGTTACTGTCTTGCTCAACCAATATTCCTGCATTATTTTTTATTGCATCTTCTTGAATTCCTACATTTTTAGATAAAATGACAGGAACTCCGGCCATCATAGCCTCGGCAGCCGAATGCCCGAAATTCTCACCGGGATGTGTTGCAAACCAGAAAAAATCAGAAGCGCTTAGCACTCTTTTTTTCTCCGGCATATCGATATAATCTTTAAAAATAACATCGCTTTTTAAATTCAATTCAGCAGCCAGTCTTTCTAAGAACACCTTGTACCCATCATCAGGGCCGCAAATAAGAATCTTTACATCTTGTTGTCTTTTTTTCATAATATCAGCAGTCTTTATTAACAAGTCAAGAGCTTTTCTTTTATGCAATCTACCAATATAGGAAATTACTATCTTGCTCCTATCTATATTAAGTTCATCTCTGGCGGAATCTTTTTCCGGCAAAATCTCATAATCTGCAAGATTTATTGGATTTGGGATTACATATTTAAATGTGGATGCCGGTATCCATTCACATATATTATTCTTTTCATTAGTCGCAGTAAAATGGAGCGCGGCACAATTATCAATGCTTTTTTTAAAAAAAACATAATAAAATATATTCTTTTTAATAGAACTTTTTTTCAATGAGTACTTTTCAAGACTGCCATGTGGTGTAATGATATATGGAATGCCATATTTTATTGAATAGTGCGTTGCGGGGATTCCTGGATAACTCCACATAGACGAGATATGTACAATATCAAATTCTTTTATGCGTAAAGCACAAGCTTTACCAAGTTCAGGACTGTAAGCGAAACTGCTTTTCTTGAAAATTATGGGAAAATACCACACAGAAACTCCGCCGATATCAACTTTTGAGTTAAGCTCTACATTTAGAGGCTTTCCCAGAGTATTCATATTAGTAGTAAACATTGTTACTTCATGACCCTGTTCAACAAGCCCACGGCATAAAGAACTAAGACAAGTGACAATGCCTCCCATCTCAAAAGCGGGTTCATATGCAGGTGTAATATGCAGTATTTTCAATTTAGGATTTGGCATCTTTTACCTCCCCATAATCATTATTCAATATTTTCCCTGCAGCAGTAAGGACTTCTTCTACAGATACCCCATCAAGGCAATGGCTCTGAGCACAATATGGATTAAAGCAACTATGGCATTCCAGTTCTTTTCGTAGGACTATGTTTCTATTTCCAAACGGATACCATTGCCCCTTTAGATATATTGCGGCAAACAAACCTATAGAGGGGGTTCCGGCGGCTGAAGCAAGATGAATATTTCCACTATCTACGGATATCACCAATTTACAATGCCTCATAAATTCTATTGTCTGAGGAAGATTTAGAAATATATTTACAGCCCTTGGCCCTATTAAAGAAGCCAAAAGACTGCCTTTTTCCAAATCCGCCTTGCCTCCCAATATAACAATGTTAATATTGTATTTTGCGACTAATTCACGACCAATTTCGGCAAATTTTCTAGTATTATAATTTCTTGCTTTAAAATTCGAAAATGCACTAAAAACTATTATTGGGGTTTTATTTAATTTTGCTAAAACTTCTTTTACAGCTACTTGATCAGATTTTGAAACCTGAAAATTGTAATTTACCTTTTCAGAGGTTATCTTTTCTTTTTTTAAAATACCAAGCAATCTTTCTTCTTCGGTAACAAATTTCAGATATTTAGACTGTATTTGCGCGAATATTTTAATAGTGCTTATTTTAAAACCATAACCGTATTTACAACCCACCAAACGCGCAAAAATGATATTTCTAAACTCAGTCTTAAGCCTTGTTGAATTCTGGGGTAGCTCAATAAAAAGATCGCACTTTTCTTCCCTGATTGTTTTAATAAAAAGAAATACTTTTGCTAACGAATTAATATCTTCGTTACTATATATATGGATTTTATCTACAACTGTCAAACCGCTTGAAAGCTCTTTAGCTCCGCTCAGATTCTTATTTCCGGGTGATGATAGAAAAAATATCTCTGCCTTCGGGTAGTTTTTTCTTATTGCAACAATTGCAGGAAAAGCGCAAATAACATCACCTATATTGCCAGTCCTAAATACCAATATTTTCTTAACAACTTTGTGCGGTTTTGTTCTTAAAAAAATAAAGCATCTAAAAGTATTTAGACTACTATTAGCTAAACCGTATAAAACCTTAACATAAATTATTATAAGTTTTTCCAAAACATTTTTCATTTAATCTCTCTCTTAACGCAAAATACCTCTCATTTTATGATTTTTCACAAACTCCAATGTGCACTAATACAATGTTCCTTAGTTTCAGTAAAATCCCGGCAGATACAATAATCCGTAGAATCACAGCAAATTCTTAAACTTCCAAATATATATCAAAATTACGATTTTTTAGATAAGCAAGGGAGAAATATATAAACGCTACTTCTTGCCGGAACAATAATATATAACTCTTCCGGAGTTCAAAATATTGACCGTTTTATCTATCAAGAATACTTTTCCGAATTCTCTTTCAAAGTTTTCCTTTGTATAAAAGCTGTAGTCAATATTTCTTCCTTTAATAAGAGTTTGAGCATTAGCGTCTTCCAGGGGAACAAATTCTATTATCAGTTTTTTACAGATACAGGACAGGGATTTTGCAAGCATTAAGAAGGGTATATTATTATCACTAACCATATGATGCATAAAAGCCAGCGCGATACAGAGGTCGAAATCCGCTCTCGCAAGGAAAGAGTCCCTTTCTTTATTTTCAAAACCTATCCCCGGCGCAGGATTCGTGTAATCAAGATACAACGGGAGAATATTGTTTATTCCTTCAGCTTTTGCTTTACAATATAGTGCTTCAATAACAATCCTGTCATAATCCACCGAAACAACATTTTTAGAATGCTTTGCAGCTATCTTCGAGTAAACACCCTCATTACAACCCAGGTCAAGAACTGTATCCGGCTTTAGCTCTCCTATAATGTCTCCTATTATTTTCATTTTAACATTCTGTTCTTCAGAGGAATACAAACTGGTTTTATTATAGTAGGAACTCCATTTTGAATTCTCGATTTTTGGCTTTAAAGAACTTATCAATGAAGTCAAATTATCGTTTAGTCCGTAAAGGCCGTTTTTGGAGATATTTGAACTCTTTTTATAGGAAGTAGTTGCCAGTTTTTCCATTCCCAGGGCCTGAAGAGAGATATGAGAAAAGACACTCGGCCGGAGTTTTGCTTTAAACGGAAGGAGTTTTGCCGCCAGAGCCAGGGGAATCCCGTCAATATTTCCTGCGAGGAGCTGATTAAGCGAAATATCAACATAGGACATCAAGAGAAGCGGCGCCAGAAAATGCTCACAAAATTGCCTGTAGGCAACCCAGCCTTCGCCTTCGTTATATTTTTCAAAAGATAATGTATCAATATGAACAGTCAATCCGTTAAAAAACTGAATATTGTAAGCAGTCGCATCTTTCAGAATCATTCCAAAATCCAGCGATATTTTCTGGATTTTAAGGGTCACAAGAGCAGCGTCTTTAAGTTCGGAAAAACACCATTCATAAGGATAAGAGATATAGGGAAGTTGCTCCGGCTTTATTACTTTATAGACCTCTGCCGCTTTATCAAATAATTCGGGCTTTGCTTCTTCAAACCTCAAAATCAGTTTTTCTTTTGTCAGGGCTTCATAAAGGCCTGACTTAAGAAAATAATCAAATTGTTCTTTATAGGAATTGTTTACCGTGCGGTATATTTCGCCGTCATGCTTTATAATTCGGCCGGAAGGGTCTCTAAAGGAAGCAGAATGGGCCGTTTGCATTGTTACTTACCCTTGAACTTATTTATGACTTTATGATACAGTTTTTTCCAGAAATTCTTTAAAACATAAATCATACTTAATATTCCCGTAATAATTATCTGGATAAGCAAACTCCCGTTACCCGGGTCAATATACCCTACTACAGCGGTTAAAAACTTACTCTCTATCACGGAAAAATACCCCCATATTCAAAATCTTATGTATTTTTTCAGAAAATATTCTAATTTATCCAATTTTATCATATTTTGACACATTTTTAAAGTATTTTCACTATGGCACATCAAACAAATCCGCTTTTATAATAATGCTTTTTTCCTGTCATCCTCGCGAAAGCGGGAATCTCGTTAGATCTCGACACATTGTGGCGGACAGCTGCAAATGCTAACTAAATAGGTAGCTCTTTTTATTCTCTTAATAACTTTTTTTAGTTGTCATTGCGAGGAATCGACCGCTAGGGAGAGTTTATGACGAAGCAAACTCAAATTAGAGCTTATAGTCCAGATCTCGCAATCGTTTCTGGATTGCTTCGTCGAAAGCCCTGCCTATCGGCAGACTCCTCGCAAGGACAAAAGAGTTACCGAATTATTGAGATAGTACAACAGCGTCTTTAATAATGCTTGTAAAACAAGTATTTCTGTTTTCGTAGAACAAACACAACCGTTTAAATTGCCCAAATATTAAGTATTTTTAAGAGCCTGCTATTAATTTTTCCATAGCAAAAACACCATTTAAATCCTGAACTTTACCGAAAATCTATGATTGTTCCCGATTTCTCCAAAGAATAAAAAAGCATAATCAAAATTCAGGGGTCCTATTATAAAACCGCCTCCTAAGGAGAAGCCGCCGGTCAATACAGAACTGTTATATCCTGCCCTTAAGACCATAGATGAATTCCTTACCAAAGGAAGAATGTACTCCGCTCCTGTAGAAAAACCGGCGGAACCGGAATCCGGTATCACTATATCGGCAGATACCGAAGTACCAAAGAGTTTGAGCAAAATACCGGCTTTCATATTTAAAGGGAGTGCTTCTTCCGCTAAAGCTTGCCTGAGTTTTGTGCCAAGATTGAAAATCCCGGTGCCCAGAGTAAGAGCATTGTTTATTACAAACTGCACGCCAAAATCAGCCGCAACGGCAGAACCGGAGCTGTCGTCAATAGAACTCGCTATATATTTTAAACTTATGCCCGCCGGAATATTATCAGTCAACTTTGCGGAAAAACAAATTGCCGCAGAAAGGTCTCTTGCAGTAAAGGTCCCTGCCATAAGACCAGTATTATCGCCTTTATCCATCTCCCCGGCAGAGAAATAATTTACCTGCAGTCCCAGAGCGGCGCGTTCACCAAGCGGCACTGCCAGCCCGGCGCTTGTATGAGAAATCCCGAGAACCAGAAGAGTTTGCGAAAAAGATGCCTCTGTAAATTTTATCCCTGCCAGACCCGCGGGATTCCAATAAACAGAATCAACGCCTTCAGTCCTTGCCGTCATAGAGCCGCCAAGCGCCGCAGCTTTTGCGCCAACACCGATATTTAGAAATTCCACAGCGGTACTGCCCATTCCCGCGCCATTTCCGGAAACGGCAAAGCAACACAAAACCGAAAGAATAACTATTATCCTTTTTTCTATCTTCATCTTATCACCGCAAATTTTCCTGTCTTCTTGTTTCCCGCAGGGTCGGTAATAAGATATAGATAAACCCCGCTCGCGGCTTTATCACCTGAACTGTTCTTTGCATCCCACAAGAAAATCCCGTCATTATCTGTCTCTTCAAGTTCTCTCACCAGCCCGCCGGAGACACTTAATATTTGTATTTTTGCACCCGAACTCAGGCCTCCAAAAGTAATCCCCCCTGCGTCATAACTTCCACCGCTTCCGGGTCTAAACGGATTAGGATAGACGAGAACATTATCAAGATTCGCAGATGGAACGAGCTGGAGAATAGCGTATTTGGAAAAATGTGTCGTGACTGCAAGCAGGATATTTCCTGCGCTGTCTCTTATTGTTTTCAAAACAATCCATCTTCCCTGAATTTCATCATAGTAGCCAACGACCAATCTATTTTCATCAAAACCTGATAAATTTGAATCATCGTATTGAAATCTTAGGGTAATGCTTTTTGTTGAGGTTTTCGATAGATTTGAAAGTGTAAGTTCTACTCCTACTTGCGTCACCAAAAGATTCTTCTGCCCGCTATCAGGAACAACCGGAAGTGACGATACTGTGAGCGTAAGATTCTCTCCAAAAGCTCCTGCAGGGATTGAGATATTAAGAGATAGCCCTTCGCCGTGAAGAGGAACATTTAAAGTATAATCCTTTGAATTATCAATAGCGGAAGAAGGGCAGGTCACCGTAAACTTAGTCGAGGAGGTGCTGTTTGTACCTCCAGTCGCACTTACCCTTATATCATAAAGCCCAACAGGGACTCCGGCAGGTACTATTATTCCTGTTATTTTGCTATCGCTGACTACTGTATAACCGCTCAGATTGGTCCCGTCGCTTAACTTTACTGAGGTTACCGTATTTGCACCAACTCCGCCAAAGAAACCACTTCCCGTTAAACTCACCGTTGTTGGAACAAAATTTGACCCGGTTGACGGGCTTATTTCTGTAATCTTAGGTTCCGGAGTTGTTACCGAAAACCTTACCGTGCTTGTTACATTTGTCCCCGCCGTTGTTGTCACCTGTACATTATAATTTCCTATTATAAGTCCTGCCGGTACCGAAGCGTGTATCTCATTCGAGGATACTGCCGTAACTCCCGTTAACGCTGTATTGCCAAAATCATCCAAGCTTACCCGGCTTACTGTTGAACTTGCCAGGCCGCTATAAAATCCCGTACCGCTTATCGTTATCGCAGTAACTTCAAGATTTGAGCTCGCTATCGGATTTAATCCTGTCACTGCAGGCGCCGGCGTTGTTACCGTGAATTTTGCAGTACCTGTGGTAAGACTCGTTCCACCTGCTGCACTAACTCTTAAATTATAATTTCCTATCATTACTCCCGCAGGCACTACAGCTCTTATTTCTGAATCTGAAATAGCGGTTATCCCCGTTAACTGCGTATTTACTCCGTCATCCAGCGCAACATTGCTCACCGTTGAACTTAAAAGTCCCCCATAAAAACCGCTACCGGTTATTGTGATATTTACAGCCGAAAGATTGGAACCCGTTGCCGGTTTCAACTCAGTAACAGCCGGCGCCGGCGTTGTTACCGTAAACTTCTGCGCACTCGAGGCGTTAGAAGCAACACCTGTCGTAACCACTACATCATAGGTCCCTGACGCTATGCCTCCCGGGACAACTGCTCCGAAAATGGAAGTTTCTGATATAACAGCTCCGCTGGTATCAACAGGAATACCGTTTATGGTAATGCTCAGTCCGGTTCCCGAACCGGTATTTCCAAAGAAACCGCTCCCTAAAATGGTCAGAGTGGTTGAAATTAAATTTGAACCGCTTAGGGGTAAAACAGTAGAAACTACAGGCGGGTCATTCACCCCTATCTTGAAACTATCAAAAGTGTTTCCGTACATATCTATTGCTGTTAACGCTACTTCTCTAAAGTTAACCTGAAGGTAACTGGAATGATATTTCCATTCGTGTACACTCATAAATGGCCAATCATTGTACCCTGGAGGATAGTAGGCTGGCTTGGTAAACCCTCCACAGCCCCCGGTTACAACATAATAAGTTTCATGTCCGTTTTTTGTTTTCTTACCGCGATTGTAACAATGAAAATGACCGCTAAAGAAAATATCAATATTATTATCTTCCGCAAGCGGGGCTATCATATTCTGTATTGATACTTCTCCGCCATACCAGTCCCACGAGTATGGAGAATGGTGTAATAGCAAGAACCTGTGTTTAGCGGCCTGATATTCCGGCGAGGCAAATTCTGCCACAAGCCAATTATACTGAACCCCGGTTACAGATGTAAGACTTACATCATTACTGTTACAAATCACAAAGCGAGAGTTCCCGTAGGTAAAAGCATAATACATTTTACCTGTCCCGGCTCCATTGAACAGAGTCTTAAAATTTGCAGCTGTTGAATCCCCGGAATATTCATGATTCCCGATTGCATTGAAGAATGAGATATTTTTAAGCATATCTTTTGCAGGGTCGAATAATTGATCCTTGTAACTGTTAGTTGTCGGAGCCTCCTGAACAATATCCCCTACACTCAAGGCAATGTCTAAAGGTTTTTTAAGAGCCTCTTTGATTACTGAGTTAAAGAGCCCCGGATTTGTCTGGCTATCCCCCCAGACCATGAAGCTAAATGGCGTATCCCCTTGAGGTGCAGTTTTAAAACTTCCTTTGTACTCAACTAAATTGACCGTGATTTTGTAATTATAGGATTTCCCGGCTGAAAGTCCCGTTAGCGGGACTTGGTGGAATGTTTGGTCGCTTTCTTCCGTGGCTGTGCTGCTATAGTTTAGATCTTCGCTGTAATTGACACTTCCGGTGACAGCCGTGTCCGTCTGCCATCTAACTATGATGCTCGAGGTGGTCACATTCTGAAGATACGGTTCAATTACAATGTTTTCGGCAAATACAACTGCTTCAAATGATAAAAGAACAGAAAATACCACAGCAGCATAATTAATAGTCTTGCCTGTCGATATTTTCACTTTGTTTTATCTCCAAAAACCTACAGCTATTTGTAGCGGACCTTTTCAGTAATATCTATAAAATTAACTTTATCATCCGAGTATAAAGACTTGTTCGGTAATATTCCAAGTTTTGCCCCAAAATACGCATTTAGCACTATTCTGAAATTGTTGACGGGCGAAGTATCCTCTGGTATTTTAATATTTGTATCCGGGAGATACATTGCATTCAATATCCTGAATCTGGCTTTTCTGTAGGCATCGACTTTTTTATCGTCAGAAAGGATATTCGTTCTGTTTTGAACACCGGCAAAATAATTTATTCCGTGATCTGCACTGATAATGATAATCGGCTTGGTTGAAATTATTTTTTCCACAATTTTTTCCACCTCAATGTTAACATATTCAACCTGTTCCACAAAAGACCTTGTGTTCATACAACTAATTGCCTTATTACCAACAACATAACGATAATCATTATTTTCCTCATTTGCGTTACTATGAGGATATGGGGGATGAGGAGACATTATATGAACAAAAACAAATTTCGGCTTTTGGTTTTTCTCTGATTTGTTTAAGATGTTGAAAGCTTTCTCTATGCTATTTTTTTGCATCAAAATATCTTGTTCAAGCGGAAACAGTATTGAAGTTTTCAATATTATATTCCATAAAGACAGATACGCATCTCCCAAATATCCTTTATCACAAACAGGAGTATACTTTTGGAAGACAGGGATTAATATGTCATAGGATATTATTTCTACTCTGTAATCCATTAACTTGAATTCTTTCA
>Ga0114951_10003505_pt1 | contig 16185 bp, 17 predicted proteins | sample AM7aDNAmetaG_FD_88677 | JGI IMG/M metagenome (GOLD analysis project Ga0114951, IMG submission 88677) | Freshwater microbial communities from Finland to study Microbial Dark Matter (Phase II) - AM7a DNA metaG | ecosystem: Environmental > Aquatic > Freshwater > Lake | place: Finland: Lake Alinen...
TATAGTATCCCCGTTAGCTCGAACAAGTCGATGCTGGGGCATCTGGTGGCAAGCGCGGCAGCAATAGAGCTTGCCATGAGCGTACAGACGATCAACAGCCAGGTGATTCCGCCTACCATCAACTATGAAAACCCTGATCCTGTATGCGATCTTGACTATGTGCCCAATGAGTTTCGTCTGAAGAAAGTGAATACCATTCTTTCTAATTCATTTGCCTTCGGCGGCCAGAACGCATCGGTACTTGTTAAGAAATTCCAATGAACCGCAGGGTTGTTGTTACCGGGCTCGGGGTTATTTCTTCCCTTGGAAATACCGTCAAGGAAAACTGGAAAAACCTTACTGAAGGCATAAGCGGCATTAGTCCCCTAGCGCTGCTCCCCAGCCCATCCTTCCCTGTAAAGACTGCCGGTGGAATTAAGCATTTTAAGCCTGCAGATCATGGAATACAGCCTAAATCCCTCAAAGTAATGAATACCACCATTCAGTATGCAATTGCCGCAAGCAATTTTGCTGTTGAAGATGCAAACATTTCCCGGAACGAGTATGCGGATCGAGAGATCGGCTTATCCTTTGGCGTTAACGGTATCCAGTATGCAGCCGAAGAGGGCTTTCTTGCCTTGTATGAGGCTATTAATAAAGATTTAAGAAATTATATGTCCGGCGACAACATGACGGCGGGTGCTCCCATAAAAATAAATGACCCTGGCCTTGCCGTGCACCCTCTCTGGCCCTTGTCCGTGCTTGCAAACATGAGCCTCTGTCATATAGCAATACATCATAACTTTCAGGGGCCCAATCTGGCTTTCAGCTCTATTGATGCAGCAGGAAGCCAGGCAATCGGCGAGGCGTATAGGTCAATACTTCAGGGAATGGGCGATATCTATGTTGCCGGCGGTGGATATGCGCTGAACACCATTGATATTCTCTCTTTGTCATCAATGGATATGCTTTCAAAAAAGCAGGAAGCAGTACGACCTTTTGACCGCCTGCGTGATGGCTGTGTTCCGGGGGAAGGCGCTGCCGTGCTTATCATTGAGGAAATGTCTCATGCTCTCAAGCGTGGCGCCCCCATTTATGCTGAAATAGCAGGATACGGCTCTTTTTTTAATGGGCTTTCTGATGCTTGTGATAATGGCAACAGCTCTACCGACTGTCAGGCAATGCAAGAATGTATGAGCAGGGCGCTGAGCGATGCATCACTTGATCCTGCTTCTATAGATTACATCAATGCAGACGGCAAGGGCACAGTTCAAAGCGATAGGCTGGAAGCTCAGGCGCTTCATCATATGTTTGGAAGAGAAGTTCCTGTCAGCACCAGTAAGCCGTTAACCGGACATATGCTTGCTGCAAACGGCGCTTTTCAGGCTCTCTCAACGGTTTTATCAATAAAGCATGGCATCATTCCTCCTACGATAAACTGTTTGGATCAGGATCCTCAGTGCGACATTGCCGTGGTCAAAAATGCTTTGAAGAAACAAATAAAGTATGCTATCTCAAACACCTTCGGTTTTTCAGGGGAACATACATCCCTGGTATTTAAACACTATAACCAGTAATAAAAAAGTATAGGCTATGGGAAAAAGAGCAGTTATTACAGGAATGGGTGTTGTCTCCCCCATTGGTATAGGCAGGGAGGAAAACTGGCAAAGTCTTATCCGGGGCACGTCAGGTATTGAGCGGTTTTCCCGGTTGAATCCTGAGCATCTGCCCGTTCATATCGGCGCGGAGGTTAAAAATTTCGACCCCAAGAAGTTTATCACGGAACGTAAAATCATAAGGCTTACCTTTAGAAATGTGCACCTTGCTCTTGCTGCAGCCAAGCTTGCTTTTGAAGATTCAGGACTTGAGGTCGGCAAAGTTTCTCCCGAGCGGTTTGGCGCAATTATCGGCTCTGGAGGAGGCGGGTATGATGACGGGCCCGGCTTTGAAGACCTGAATGATCCTATCCTCAAATCATGGAATGAGGAGACGCAGGACTTTGATTCCGCCAAATTCGGCCAGGTAGGCGTGCCCTCTGCCTATCCGCTGTTTCTGCTCAAGGCCCTTCCTAATAATGCGTTTTATTATATCTCTCTTCTTTATAATATTCAGGGCGAAAATGATAATATCGTTACCTCGTTTACCGGCGGGTCTCAGGCCATCGGGGATGCTTTTCGGGCAATACGGCGGGGGCTGGCAGATGTAATTATCGCCGGAGGCTATGATTCCCTCATTACCCCGAACACGATTTTCAGCCTCGACTCATTTAATCTGCTTTCAAAAAATGAGGATCCCGGGAAGGCCTGCCGGCCGTTTGATAAGCTCAGGGATGGTATGGTGGCAGGCGAAGGAGCGGGCTTTTTCATTGTGGAAGATCTTGAGCATGCTGAAAAGCGGGGGGCGCGAATATATGCAGAAATTGCCGGATACGGAAATGCATCAAGCGCTTACCATCTTTATAAGCCGGAGCCTGAAGGCAGCGGCATTATTAATGCCACCGCCAGGGCATTGCAGGATGCACAGATGGGGGCTGAACACATCGACTGGGTATGTTCGGACGGCATTGCAACAAAGGACGGCGACAGAGCGGAAGCCAATGCTTTGAAATCGATTTTTAGAGAAAAAATTTCTTCTCTACCGGTGAGTGCTACAAAATCAATGACCGGCCATATGGGCTCAGGCTCAGGGGGCGCTGAATCCGTATATGCCGTAATGGCGATGAACAACAGTATTATCCCTCCAACCATAAATTATGATAGCCCTGATGCTGACTGCCCTCTGGATATTGTTGCCCCTGGGCCGCGCGAGCAAAAAATTGATGTTGCTCTTACTATTAACCAGGGGCTTGGCGGACAGAGTACAGCTTTAATATTCAAAAAATTCGAGTAATGGCTCCTGATTTGATTCATGACACGCACTATGGTTTTTAAATGCTATGGCAGCAGATACGATACATAAGTTTGGCTTTATTGTTCACTGCAGAAGCACAAAGGAGCTTCGGCTTGCCCTTGGTTTCTACAAGCAGAACCCGGCTGCTCTGCTGCCGGAAAAAGCCCTAAAGCAGTATTGCCTTAATAAGGGATTTATCAAGGACATATTTACCTTTGATAAAGTTATCTCAGATAAAGGGGTTGTCTGCCAGGGCAAGGCTTTTTGCATTTTTCTGACGCCGGACCAGTTTCTTGAGCACCAGACCTACTCTACAGAGCTCGTGGTAAAGGCCTCAAAGATGGCTGAAGCATGGGGCGCTGAAATGATCGGACTTGGAGCTATCTGTGCGGTGGTTGGCGCCCGGGGCGTGGAAGTGGCGGATAACTGCACATCGGCAGTAACGACGGGAAACTCCCTTACCGTCTATGCCTCAGTTATTCAATTTGAAAAGATTATGCAGCGCCTTGCGGTTGATCCTCTTAAACATAAAATAGTTATCATCGGATTTCCCGGCAGTATCGGCCTTGCTCTCACAAAGATTTTGTACCAGAAAGGCCACAAGCTTGTTCTGGTCAGCCGGCAGAAGACGGCCTTTTTAAAGAAATTTCTTGAAAGCCTCAGTGCCGGCAGCGGAGAGATTGAAGTTACCCAGGATGTTGAAAGCGCCATACAAAAGGGCCGGATCATATTAACGGCCACCTCATCAGGACAGATCATTGATCAGGATATGCTGCTGCCGGGCTCGGTTGTTTTTGATATTGCCCAGCCCAAGGATGTTATATACCGCCGGGACGCCAGAAAGGATGTTCTTATTGTTGATGCGGGATTGATATCGCTTCCCCGCTCAACAAAAAAGCGCTATCGGTATTCAGGCCTTGGGCCAAACGACATTCCTTCCTGCCTTGGCGAAACCATGACGCTTACTCTTGAAAAGCGATGGGAGCGATTTTCCATAGGCCGGGAGCTTGATCTTGATAAGGTCCAGGAGATCGGCAGGCTCAGCGAAGGGCACGGCTTTGTTTTTGATGATTTCCGCACTTTTCAGAAGCCCATTTCAACTGAGAATTTTGAAGCAACAAAAAAGGCTATTCATAAAGCAGTTTAAATACAAGTGAGCATGCCATGAAGCTGAAAAATAAGATCGCCATAGTAACCGGCGCCTCACGGGGCATCGGCAGGTCAATAGCGCTGAACCTTGCTGCAGAAGGGGCAACAGTTGTGTGTAATTATGCTGCAAGCAGGCAAAAGGCTGAAGCCGTTGTGTTGGAGATTCAGGAAAAGGGCGGCACAGCCCTTGCCTGTCAGGGCGATGTGAAAAAATTTTCAGACATGGAAAAAATGGCTCAGGACATTATTGAAAAGTTCGACCGCATCGATATTCTGGTCAATAATGCCGGGGTCAACAGGGACCAGCTTATCCTTCAGATGACAGAGGATGAGTGGAAGGATGTTCTGGAAACAAATCTTTACGGGACCTTTCACTGTACAAAAGCGGTTGCCCAGCAGATGATGTTTCAGAAAAGCGGCAGAATTATTAATATTTCATCGATTGCCGGCGAACGGGGCGGCAGGGGACAGTCTAACTATGCTGCATCAAAGGGAGCAGTGAATGCCTTCACCCGCGCAGCAGCCGTTGAGCTGGCCCTAAAAAAAATTACGGTAAATGCTATCGCTCCGGGTGTTATTGAAACAGAAATGAGCCAGGAGGTTATGCGGCGGGCAAAAGAGCTTGTCATGGAGCACATTCCCCTTAAACGGCTGGGCACTGCCGATGAGGTGGCAAAGCTTGTGGTCTTTCTTGCATCTGATGATGCCGCCTACATTACCGGCCAGGTATTCAACGTCGATGGCGGCTTTAGAGGTTAGAGGTTGATACGCCGCAGCTAAAGCGGTGTCGCAGTTTATAGATATACATAAAAGCAGTGAACCCCTGAAAGGAGCTTTGAGATGGAAGAAAAGGAAATTTTTGAGAAGGTGAAAGAGGCAATCGTTGACGCTTTGGGCGTTGATGAGGAAGAGGTTACGGCCGACTCGGCTCTGTTTGACGATCTGGGGGCTGAGTCCCTTGACCTGCTTGACATTGTTTTTCGCCTTGAAAAGACCTTCGGCATCAAAATTCCCCGCGGCGCCGTGCAGTTGGGCATTCTAGCCGCTGAAGGCGTCAAGGAAGAAGATGTGCTGGTGGACGGCGCCGTTACCGAGCTGGGCGCTAAGCTGCTGCGCGAGTATATGTCAGAGGTGAAGCCCGAGAAGATTAAAGCAGGGTTCCGCCTTGACGACATCCCCTTGCTTTTTACTGTGCAGACTTTCGTGAAAATGGTCAAGGTGCAGCTGGCCGCCAAGTAAGGGCGGCGGTACGGCCATCATAGCCATGCGCGTAGGAACAGACATTACCGAGGTAGGGCGCATCCGTGAACTCATGGCACGGCATCCCGAGTTCAGGTCTGCGGTGTTTACCCCGCAGGAGATCGGCTACTGCGAGAGCAAGCGGCGCACCTTTGAACACTATGCCGCCCGCTTTGCTGCCAAAGAAAGCGTTATGAAGGCTATCGGAAAAGGGTGGCTGCAGGGCATACAGTGGACTGACATAGAAGTGAAAACGCTGTCTTCAGGGGAGCCGGCAATTGCAGCCCATGGAACACTTATACAAGCAATGGATGAAAAAAAAATTACATCTTTTTCTGTTTCCCTATCTCACTGTAAAGCATATGCGCTGGCAACCGTCGTTGCCATATAATCAAAGCACGGCGCTTTTCCACTGAGGAATGCTGATTAAAGTACGGCTAAATCGGAATTCCATGATTAAGAGAGCATGCTTCTGCTTTGTCCGAAAGCAGTAATTTTTATATGCACCCCCAAAAAAGAATCAGAGTTTTATGCGCTGTCTTCTCGTTGATAAAATTATTTCTTATGAAAAAGGGAAAAGGATCACGGGCATAAAAAATGTCACCATGAGTGAGAATTTTTTGCAGGATCATTTTCCGGGGTTTCCGGTTATGCCGGGCATGCTGCAGCTGGAGGCGATACTTCAGCTTGCATCATGGCTTATGTTCGTAACAACGGACTTTACCAGGAAGCTGAACCTTGTTTCAATAAAGTCCATTAAGTTCAAGGAGTTTATTGTCCCGGGGGATCAGATGTGCCTGGATCTTGACCTTGCCTCCTATGACGATAAGCAGGCCGTGTGCAATGCCAGTATTTCCGTGAAGGATAAGCTTAAAACCGAGATCAGGCAGATAAAGCTGTCATATGTGAATGTGGAAGATATTGAAGATCCCCTCACGGCAAAGGCGCATTTTAATTTTATTACCGGTAATACCCCCCTCGGGTCCTATGGATATAGTAAAGGCGGGTTGCTGTAATGGATGGATTGGAAAAAAAAGAAGTTGTTATTACCGGGATAGGGGTTGTTTCCCCCATAGGCATTGGGAAAAAACAGTTCAGTGATGGCCTGTATGCAGGAAAATCAGGGATAGATTTTATTACGTTGTGTGATGCATCCCATTATCCAACCCGGTTTGCCGGAGAGGTTAAAGGATTTGAGCCTGAGAGACTTCTGTTCGGGACGGAGCTGGTACAGCGCACCGGAGAGCGCAGAATCCTTCTTGCGGGCGCTGCCGCACGTCTGGCAGTAGATGATGCCTGCTTGTCGCGAGAAGAGCTTTCGCGTGAGAGGTCAGCGGTCATTATGGGGTCCGGAGTGCATCCTGCAATTCCTGATTTCGGGAAGGTTATGGCGGCAGGCATTTATAGTAAAATGTTTGATGACCCGAACCCCGACGCTTCTAAATTTACTCAGAAAGCGGGGCCGGATTCTGAAAACAGATTTTATCCTGTCTTTAACCGGGTTAATGGCGGAGCCCATGCCATTGCCCGGGAGTATGCAATATCGGGTCTCTGCTATACCATAGTTTCAGCCTGTGCTGCTGCAACGCAGGCAATCGGCTATGGCTATAAAATTATTCAGCGGGGCGAGGCCGATATTGTTTTAAGCGGCGGATATGATTCCATGATCTCTGAGTTTGGAGTTTATGCATTTTGCCTCCTTGGCCTTATGAGCACCGCTAATGACGATCCGGCAAAGGCAATGAAGCCGTTTGATAAAAAGCGCGATGGCTTTGCCCTTGGTGAAGGCTCCGGGGTTTTGGTGCTTGAAGAAAAGGAGCATGCTGTCAAAAGGGGTGCAAAAATTTATGCAACCGTTGCGGGATATGGGTCATCGGTTGATGCTCATAAAGTAACAGACCCCCACCCTGAAGGAAAAGGCGCAGTCATTTCCATGGAAAATGCCTTGCGCGATGCAGGCATGCAGCCTGAAGCTATCGAGTATATCAATGCCCATGGTACTGCAACGCCCAAAAATGACCGTATAGAAACAGCAGCCATTAAAGAAGTTTTCGGAAAAAATGCTTACAGCATTCCGGTTTCAAGCACAAAGTCAATGATAGGGCATCTTATGGCGGCAGGCGGCGCTCTTGAACTTATTGCCTCAGTTCTGGGTATGGAGCACGGCTTTATTCCTCCGACGATTAATTATGAAAATCCTGACCCTGCCTGTGATCTTGATTATGTGCCAAATAAAGCCCGGGATGTCAAAATACGCACAGCTCTTTCCAACTCTTTTGGGCTGGGGGGGCAGAATGCTTCAATTATTGTGCGCAAAGACAGGTGATTTTTTTGCTTTAGAGCATTTTTTTTATTGTAACCAGGCGCACAGGTGAGCTTTTGATTCGTTTGCCCGTGCTATATTCTCGCAAGAGAAACCGGCAATGATGGAATGATAATCGCTCGAACCGCACGGGCTGCCTTCACCAAAAGCTCACCTGTGCGTATATGGCTATACTATTTTGAAAAATGCTCTAAATTGCACATTGATAAGAGCCCACAGTATTACAGAAAATTTGGGCGCCAGAGAATAAAAAAACAGGATTATTATGGACAGAAGAGTTGTCATTACCGGAATGGGAGCAATTACGCCGCTCGGAAACACTTTGAAAACCACCTGGGATGGTATTGTGAATGGCCGCTCAGGGGTTGGCTATGTAACTATTTTTAATGCCTCAACCTTTCCGGTGAAAATAGCAGGTGAAGTAAAAAACTTCTCCCCTGATCTTTCACAGCTGCCCGAGGACTTTCGGCTGGTTGCAGGACGCAGCGCCCTTTTATGCCTTGAAACATCAAAAATGGCTCTGGATGATTCAGGCCTTGCCCTGAGCAGTGAGGATGCTGCCAGGATCGGTATATCCCTTGGCGGGGATGAAGAATGCCAGCTCCTCAGCACGATGAATGAAATATATAATCCTCAGTATGTGTCCCGCGCATTTGCTGAAGGTGGCAATGCCCATTGCGAGCTTCTTAAGGTTTCTTCTCCGGAGGCAAAAATTTGGGCGCTAAGAAAAAAGACATCCACGGGGGCCATGCTTGTATCCCTCAAATATAATATTCGCGGCCCTGTGGCAGTATCACATACCTCCTGCTCCTCAAGCGGGCATGCCCTTGGGAGGGCAAAGCGCCTTATAGAGAATAATGACTGCGACATTGTATTATCGGGCGGGCACTGCTCCATGATTTCAGAGTTCTCGGTTGCAGGCTTCCATCTTCTGGGCACACTCTCTACGCAGAATGAGAATCCGCAGCGGGCCAGCCGCCCCTTTGATCTGAATAGAGACGGGTTTGTCATTGGCGAAGGCGCGGGTATTCTGGTTCTTGAAGAATTGAACCATGCAAAAAAACGGGGAGCCCATATTTATGCCGAGCTTTCCGGGTTTGGCTCTTCATCCAATGCGTATCGCCTCACCGATACCCCTCCTGACGGCACAGGAGGAGATATTTCAATGCAGCGTGCTCTTAAAGATGCTCGCACGGATCTTTCGCGCGTTGACTATATTAATGCTCACGGGACAGCCACCTTGCTCAATGACCGCAGCGAAACCCTTTCTATTAAAAAAGTTTTTGCTGACAGGGCATATACCATACCCATCAGCTCCAGCAAGTCAATGATCGGGCATCTTGTATGCTGCTCATCTGCGGTTGAGCTTGTCATAACAGCTATGTCAGTACAGGAGAATATTGTTCCCCCGACAATTAATTTGGAAACCCGGGATCCCCTGTGCGACCTTGACTATGTGCCCAATACTGCCCGCGAGCAGCAGGTTAACGTTGCGCTTTCAAACTCCTTTGCTTTTGGAGGACAGAACGCAACACTGGTGGTGGAAAAATTTAAAGCATAACAAGGGGCTCACGGTTTAAGGTGTCCGGTGAATGACGGTAACCCCCGGATCTAATGTTTTTTAAAAAAGGCATTAGTGGCTCATGACAATTAAATTTATCAGTTCGACATCCTCTGCTTTTTGCAGAAACAATGGTGGTCAATGCTGTTGAATGAAGAGTTCCTTCTCCCCTTGAGGGGAGAAGGTCAGGATGAGGGGTGAAAAAGATCTGTAAAAACAAATCCCCCTCACCTCGATCCTCTCCCCCGTGCCGGGGCGAGGAAGCTTTTTGCATAATTCCGCAATATTGAGTGCCGTGGGTGTAGATGCCAAAATGAATTGTCATGCCCACTAGATAAATAAAAAGGGCAGGATCAACCATGCGGTTTTATCTTTTTGATAAGGTCATAGATTTTATTCCCGGTACATCATCCCGGGGCATAAAGAATGTATCCTCCCAGGAGGAGTTTTTAATTGACCACTATGAAAAGTTTCCTGTTATGCCTCTGCCGCTCATAGTTGAATCCATAGCACAGCTTGGGGGCTGGACGATAACGGTTTCAAGCCAGTACCGGTATCTTGCCCTTATGGTTATGGTAAAAGATGTTGAAGCAAGCGGCAGGGCCTGTCCCGGCGACCAGATCGAAATGCAGGTAACCATAGAAAATTTAAATGAATTCGCGGCCACGATTTCTTCAGTTGCTCTCGTGGAGGGGAAGCCGATATTGAAAGTCGGCAGCCTGACATATGCGCTCTATGAAATTCCTGAGGCGGACCGCCGGGCAATCAAAGAAAGGTACGAAAAATTAATCAATTAAACTGAGAGGTGGCGCACCATGCGATTTCTTATGATTGACAGGATCTGTGAGCTTGAAAAAGGGAAAAGCGCACGGGGCATTAAAAATATCTCATGGAATGATGATTTCCTCGAAGAAATTTTCCCGGGCATGCCGGTTGTCTCTTCCTTTGTTATCGCCGAAGCTGTTGCCCAGCTTTTATCATGGATTATTGTAGAGGCGAAAGATTTTACGGTAAAGCCCGTGATTACGGTTGTCGATTCCTATAGCTGCAATGGCCATATACAGCCTGGCGATCAGCTTGAAGTTGTGGGGAGCGTGGAAAGCTTAAGCGAGGAGGGCGCCCTCGTCCACGGAAAGATTCTGCTGCGGGGAAAGCCTGTTATTGAAATTAACCATGCCGTCTGTTATTTGTATCCTCTGAGCGAGCTTGACCCACCGGAACGGGCACGGATGCAGTTTAAGCATTTGTATGTTCCGGGCTGTCCGCTTCCTCAAACAGCACAGCATCCCGCAAGCCTGATGCGCGAGGAAGTTCCTGTATATAAACGGCCCTGGTTTGATAGAATTACAGATGACAGTCAGCCTGCAAGGCTAGTAGCAATTAAAAATGTTACAGCCACAGAGGATTATTTTAATGATCACTTTCCTCGCAAGCCGATTCTGCCCGGCGTTGTCATCCTTGAGGCGCAGCACAGTCTTGCCCGCGAGCTTGTTCTGCGCCAGCTTGCCGAGCGCGGCTTGACCGGCAGCTTTCCGGTGCTCTGCGGGGCTGAGAAGGTAAAATTCAGGCTTTTTATTCAGCCGGGGGATCAGATGCTGGTCGAGGCTGCGGTGAAATCTTTTTCCGACGGCCAGTGCTTCATAGCCACGAAAGTGACTGTGGGAGGCAAAAATGCCGCCAGCGCCCTGCTGCATTTCGATCTGACCGACCGCGCTTCCTATACGCAAAAATATATTCTCGGCAGGTGATCTTCAGCCCGTGCAATAGCTTAAATGCTTCTTTGCAGAATTAGGTTGACAAAAGATCACCCATGCTATACTTTATATAATTCTTTATACGGAACCATACGGAGGTCATTGATGGCACGCATTACTGTTGAAGATTGTCTGCGCAACATTGAAAATCGCTTCATTCTGGTGCATATGGCAAGCCAGCGCACCCGTCAGCTCTTCAAGGGTGCAACCCCGCTTGTCAACGCTCCCGACAATCGCGAGGTCGTACAGTCGCTGCGTGAAATAGCGGCCGGCAAGGTACGGCTTACCGATGCAACCATAACACGCCTCAAAGAGTTGGATATTCTTGATTCCAAATCCTGACAGAGCTGCCACCAGCTTTCGCAGAATGTACTTATATTGAAAGGCCGCACACCAGCGGCCTTTTTTATTGCTCTTGACAGCGCTGTGGCACCTTTATAAGATAGCCGATAAACTGTTTGGGGAGTACAATGAAAAACAGGGTACAGACTATCTTTGATGAGGCTGCACAAGATATTGGCCAGTGCGCAGCAGAAAGCAGCGGCATTATTGTACGCATGGCAGATGCCCTTGTGGGCTGCTTTGAGCGTGGCTGCAAGGTTTTGATCTGCGGCAATGGCGGCAGCGCCGCCGAGGCGCAGCACTTCGCCGCCGAATTTATAAACAAGATTTCAACCTTCCGGAAAGCTTTGCCCGCCCTTGCCCTCACAACCGACACATCAGCTATTACCAGCATCGGTAATGATCTTGCCTTCGAGGATATTTTTTCACGCCAGGTTGAAGCGTTCGGCAAACCTGGCGACATACTCTGGGGGTTGAGCACCAGTGGCCGGTCTGCCAATGTCATCAAGGCTTTTTCCGCAGCACAAGCCGCAGGGCTTACCCGTATGGCTTTTTGCGGGAAACCGGGAAGCGCCATTGAAGCCCAGGCCGACATCACTCTGACTGTGTTATCCGGCAAAACCGCCCATATCCAGGAGGTACATCTGGTTGCGGGTCATGTGCTGTGCGAGCTGGTTGAACAGCATTATTGTAATAAAGGTCAGACTGCATGAGGTTTAGCCGTGACGGCATTTTTATAAACAGGGGTGAGGGGCATTGAAAATTATGGAACGCAGAATCACAATAACTTCGGGCTCTCTGCATTTTGACTGCATGCTTTATGCAACTTCTACTGCAGAGGCCATCTGGAATTGCCTGCCGCTGCATGCCTCCGTTAATACCTGGGGCGATGAAATTTATTTCAAAATTCCGGTGCAGGCGGAACTCGAGGCTGATGCCCGGGAAGTTGTTCAGATAGGTGATATGGGCTACTGGCCATCGGGCTCGGCGCTCTGTATTTTTTTTGGCCCCACGCCCGTGAGCCGTCCGGGCGAGATAAGGCCGGCAAGCGCGGTTAATGTTTTCGGTAAAGTAACAGGCGATACGAAAGGTTTTAAAAAGATCGCCGATGGCAGCGCCATCAGCATTGCAAAGGCTTTGTGAATGAGGCGACCTGTCCGCAGCCTCGTGCTTTTTTTTGCCAGCGGCTGCTGCTCAGGCTATGCGCCTCTGGCGCCCGGCACTGCTGGCTCCATCGTGGGCCTGCTGCTTTTTTATTTGCTGGCAACCCTGCCGCCTGCCCTTTATTGTGCTGTAACATTCATCATAATCCTTATTGCCATATGGCTTGCGGGTAAAGCTGAAACGCTTCTTGGCAGAAATGACCCGCCGCAGATCGTCATCGATGAAATCGCCGGGCAGCTTATAACCCTTGCCGTCTTACCGGCGAACTGGATATACATGCTTGCAGGGTTCCTTCTTTTTCGGCTGCTTGATATCATCAAGCCGTGGCCGGCAAATAAAATTAACAGTGATATGCGCGGCGGAGCGGGCATCGTGCTTGATGATGTTGTGGCCGGCCTGTATGCCAACTTTATCCTTCAGCTTGCACGGTTGGTATTTTAAATTCCGTCTGCACGGCAGCGGAATTGCGGGATTCGCTTTGCACAAATAAAAACCGGACAGACAAAAAACATTGTCGGCAAAGCCTTTTGGCCATATCGCTGCTGGTGCGAAGTTGCGCAGGACATTTTTGTTTAAAAATAATTAGTGATTGCATGCCAATGAGCTACTCACAAGAAAAGTTTGAATCATACTTCTGCAAAATGGATGATTTTCAGAAAATAGCTGCCAGGAATGGCTTTGCATTAAAAGAATTACTTATTAAAAAGGTTGGCCTCGACGAGGAACTTGCAGATGCACTTGTTGAACAATGGGAAAATAAAAAGGGCAGTGCGACAGGCCAGTCCGTTGCGGGGGGCGCACCTGCAAAAGATCTGTTTGAATCGTATTTGAGCGACATGAGTTCTTTTCAAAAACTTGCTGATGTGCAAGGTGTCCCTTTGCGGGATTGGCTTACAGAGAAGTGCGGCATTGATGAGGCAACAGCAGCCGCGCTTATCAAACAATGGGGGCCACAAGCGCTTAAAAAAAGCACATCGCTGCTGGAGCTGGTTAGTGATTCCGGGAGCAGCGCTGCAGAACCCGATAAAGGAAAGTCTGTAAGCAGTGATACTGCCCCTGCCGGGGAAGCAGCTGCAAATAAGGCTGCTGCTGCAAAGGATACTGGCAGGAAAAGGTCTGGTGAAGCTTCAGAAAACGATATGGTTATTACAATCAGTGCAACAGTAAATGAATCTGCGCCCGCGCCCCCGATAGAGGTCAATGATTTAGACTGGCAGATTGACAAGCTGCACAAGCTGGCAGATCTTTCAGGTAATAAGGAACCGCATCAATTGATAGCAGAGCTGAAAACCATTGGCTATAAAAAATATTATTTAGCAAACTCTGTTTCTCATGAAGATAAAAACAGTGCTGAGCGGCTGATAAGCCTTAGTGATGAACAAAATAAAAAATTATCAAGGCTTGAAAAAAATCTGATTGAAACAAAGGCCGCCCTGTCTTTGCTCAGAGAAAATCCGCCCAAGCTGTTCGGCCGAGATGATCACAGACAAAAAATTCAAGCTGCTGAGGCCGCAATTCAAAGGATGGAAAATGAAATACGTCTGCTCAATACAAGAAAGGCAGAGAAGCAAAATGAATACAGCAAAGCTTTAGCCCTTATCGAAAAACATGCGCAGGGAAAACGGGAAATCGACAGACTTTATAAAATTGATGAAGAAAAATTCAATCAGGCAAAAGATGTTATTATCCGCTCTCTTTATTGGTCGCTGCTTGATATTCCGGAAGATATTTGTGCGGGTTCAGTCATGGAGCATCTCGGGTGGTATACATCTTTTTTCAAGGCGCTTCCGGAAAAAATCGACTTCCCGCTCCAGGGCTGGCTGAAGGCCTACAATATTGCATTTAAAGTAACTTTGAATTATCCTGAATTGCGTGATGAAATTGAAAATATTCATTTTGTAATTGAAAATGATATGAAAAGCCTCAAGGATTTGATTAGGGTTTTTCTGAATTCGTTTGTTGATAATCTCAAGGAGCTGTTTCAGTCAGTCTGTCAACTTTGTGTGTCAAGAAGCGAAGCCGAAAAAACGCAGGGCCGCACCCTGCTGGAATTAGTCAAACAGATGGAGAATAAACTTAATAAATCTTTTGATCATTCCATCATTGAATTTTGCAGTTCAGTACTTCCTTCATTTTATACAATTCATGCTCTGGCAGAGCTTTTGAATTTTGAAGCGGGCCTGAAAAATTTTTTCGAAAACATGAAGCATACGGAGCGCTTTTCTTTGCAGGACAAAACTATCCGTGATGCCCAGATGAAAACGTTTTATGCACTGGCGGAAGCCAGTTCCAGGGTGTTAACCGTCTGTTTTAAAGCTTCAGAAGAAGTTTTGGCACTGGCACATCAACAATCCATGCCGGACGGGATGGCTGCCTGTAGAAACAGTATTCGTTCTGATTTTGAAAGATATTATAAATCTTCCGAAGATACATTGAAACGCTTTTTGCTCTAAATGGAGTGTTGCATGATTGAACTGCTCACCATTGGCGATGAGCTGCTTTCAGGCCGCACCGCAGATACCAACGCAAGCTTTATCGCGAGGGCGCTGGCTGAAGCAGGGTTGTCCGTCAGACGCTTCAGCTCTGTGGGCGATTGCCTTGAAGACATTCGGCGGGCCCTCTCAAATCTTTTGCCCGACACGCGTTTTCTCATTGCCACGGGCGGGCTCGGGCCAACCGATGATGACCGCACAGCGCAGGCTGCTGCGCGCACATTCGGCTGCGAACTCACCGTGCATGAGGCAGCCGTGAAAAACATGGAGGCCCGTTACCGGGAATTTGGCCGCACCATGCCTGCTGCGGCAAAAAAGCAGGCGGTGCTGCCCGAAGGCTGTCAGGCAATTGAAAATCCCGTGGGAACGGCATGCGGGTTTTTAATAAGGAGCAGGGGCTGCCAGTTTATGTTTCTGCCCGGCGTGCCCGAAGAAGTGCATGCTATGGTCACAGGCTTCATTGTCGACCATATACGGGGCGAGTGCGGGATGCGACAGTTTATCCTGAGCGCAACACTTAAAACGTTTGGCCTGTGGGAGTCGAAAATTCAAGAATTACTCAATGGCTGTTTGCCAGATCTTCCCTCGGTGTCTCTTGGCTTTTATCCCGCATTTCCTGAGGTGAGTCTGAAGATAACGGGCACAGGAACCGATGAGCAGCAGGTAAAAAAACAGATTCAACGGTTTCAGGAAGCCATTCAGAAACGCATCGGTGAGTATATCTATTCTGAGAACAATGAGCTGATGGAGGAAGTGGTCGGCAGACTGCTGGCGGCTCAGACTGCAACGATTGCTGTCGCAGAATCTTGTACCGGCGGGCTCATAACCCACCGGCTGACCAATGTGCCCGGCAGTTCGGCCTATGTGGAGCGCTCTTTTGTGGTGTACAGCAACCGCGCAAAGCAGGAGCTTCTGGCTGTGCCGGAAGCTGTGCTTAAGGAGCATGGTGCTGTGAGCGAGCCCGTAGCGCGGCTTATGGCTGAGGGAGCCCGCAAAGCCGCAGGAACGGTCTACGGCCTTTCTGTCACCGGCATTGCCGGGCCTGATGGCGGCACGCCCGAGAAACCCGTCGGTACGGTTTTCATCGGCATCGCGACACCTGATACGACCGTTGTGAAAAAGATATTTTATCCCGGCAGCAGGGAAAAGGTTAAAATGATGACCTCACAGATGGCGCTCAACATGCTGCGGCTGGTTTTACAGGGCAAGTATGCCTGATGCCGGGCATAATAATTTTTATGTTTTCGTAAAAAGTTGTTACCCCGGTGAAAACCGGGGTCCAGTAGGGGCAGA
>Ga0114951_10003506_pt1 | contig 16182 bp, 9 predicted proteins | sample AM7aDNAmetaG_FD_88677 | JGI IMG/M metagenome (GOLD analysis project Ga0114951, IMG submission 88677) | Freshwater microbial communities from Finland to study Microbial Dark Matter (Phase II) - AM7a DNA metaG | ecosystem: Environmental > Aquatic > Freshwater > Lake | place: Finland: Lake Alinen...
AATTGCTGGACTGTCCCGCCGGCGAAACCAGGACGCTCTTCCTGGACCTGGCGGACGCCTCCACGCGAATGGCTCTCGACAATGTCGGGCTTGTGATGATCCACTCCCCGAACGCGCGGGGAGGGCGGACATTCCTGGCGGGTCCCGTTGTCCTCATCAGATAGGAACAGGTATTCCAAAGGAAGCATGCGGTGAATATGTCAGGCATGTTTGATCCTCACTGGCACAGCGCCATTGCGCGCCGCCCGGTCTTCCCAGTGGACTATTGGACCGGCACGCCTTCTATAACCAAGGAGGGGCGGCGGGACATCTCTTCCGATGTTCAACACATCCTGTCCTACGCCGACCCGATTTTCTTCCGATCCCTGTACGCCACAACCTCCACGGCGTTGCTGAACAAGCGACCGGGGTGGTTCTCTATCCCGAACGTACTGGGGGCATCGGACGCCCAGTTGGCTGCCTGGCAGGCGCAGATGCGGCGGCGGCTTGAACCGGTCCTAGCACCGTACCGCAAGGAGGGGGTCCAACTTCATATTCCGCTGCAACTCATGATGAACTCGGGCGGGATGGACTACACCCCTGCGTGGTACCATGCAGCAGTACCCGACTGGGAGGAATGCGATTATTCCGGAACGCCGCTGAGTCAGTTGCCCAAGGGGGGCAGGATGGAGAACCTGGCTTGCACGATGCCTTGCCTGTTCCATCCGATGCTCTACAAGGCGCTGGATCGAGTCTTCAAAGCGCTCTCCTTTCTGAAGGAAGAGCCTTGCTTCGTGGGGTTCCACATTGACAATGAATTGAACCTGGGTGACCACCGCGATCTGGCCCGCGTCGGCGGGAACAAGCACACGCAAACCGCGTTTCGCGAGTTTCTCAAGGGCGTTTACCCCACAGTCCAGCGCCTCAACCGGGCGGCGGGGACGGCGTATCGCTCCTTCGGCGAAGTGGAGATTTGTGACGACAATTGGCTGGTTCAGGTCATGGCGGCGAGGTTCCGCTCGACATGGATCGAAGGGGTGTATTTGAGCCGTTGCGCCGCGCTCATCAAGAAGCACCTTCCCCATGCCGTGACCATCTCCCGCTGCCAGACTGCGCATGCGCTCAACGAGTATGGCGACGGGAGAGAAGTCTTTGACACGGACGTAACCCGGTTCAAAGAGAGCCAACTGGACGTTCTGGCGTGGAACCATCTCTGGCAACCAGGCGCGCTGATGGATTCCCGCGAGTTCAACGCGCCCATACCCGCCGGTTTTGGCGCATTCAATCTGACCGGAAGCCTGCTGCGTGGCACGGGTAAGATGCTCGGCATCCCCGAGTTCCACGCGCAGCGGCATGTTCGGTATCAGTGGTGTCCGCCGCGGGCCGAGGAACTGCTGAACTACATTTACCGCGGGTTGCACTTCAATTTCCGGATGCTCATGCTTCATTCCTGGGACCGGGAGAACATCGCCGCCGCGTCGGGGGTGATCTATAGCGAACCGTTTGGGGCGGTCTATTCGAAGCATCCGGGCACGTTGCGGATGATCGCTCAGTTGCGCAGCGAATTGGACCGAAGCCGGCCGTTTGAGACTTTCGGAAAGCCGATCCTGCCGCCCATGGGGATATTGCTGACGCGCCAGGCGCGTAACTTCCCGGGCATGGGCGGTTGGATGTACGGAAACCTGCTATGCCAACTCAGCTTCGCTCTGGAACGTCCGGAGACTGGCGACTATGAAGTGGTCGAAGAGCAGACGTGTGATCTCGCGGACGCCCTACGACAGTTCAAGGGGATGGTTGTTGCAGATGCCTGCCTGACAGCACACACGCGGAACTTGCTGTCGCGCTTCGTCGGGAAAGGGGGAAAGTTGCTGGTGATGGGCGCACCGGCGGCTGTGGGCCCGGACTACCTGCCCGCCCTCCTCAGCGGCGCGTACCCCATACATGCGCCTGACGACACCTTGAGTAAATCAGCGGACCGCGGAATGTTGAGACCCATTCGGTGCAGGATTGGGCGGAAACACCCCGTGCTGGAGGGACTGCCCATTCTGACCGTCCGGGGGGCAGTGCCGGTCCGGCCGAAAGCCGGGTCCTCCATCCTGTCACGAGCCGTCGGCGGCCGGGCCATTGTCGCCGCTAACGCCAACGTCGTTTACATCAGCGGGGCAGTCACGGATGCGAAACAATTGCGGAGACTCCTGACGAATTTCCGCCTCTGGTGCGGGGGCAAGGCGTCGGATTTGTTCATGAGCCGATTTGAGAACGCAACCGTGGTTCAGAACTGGGATACCTCGAACCACCGTCCGGATGGCTCTGTCATCAACAAGACGCCATGGACCGGCCGTGTGCCATTGGCAGGAAGCGATTCAGGCGCTATACGGGAAATGCGCGAGGACCATATTTGGCTTGCGTATCACCGGGAGGGTGGACAGACCGTTCTGGAGTCCGTCAAAGTCGCGCCGCAAGGCGTCAGAGTCTTCCGCAAAGAAGGGGCGCGCGAACCGTGCCATCTGGAAGGTCTGCCCGACACGCTTGGGTTCAGCTTCTGGTGGGACGGCCAAATGCATCCGATCATCGGACGATTCAGCGCCCGCCGTCCTACGAACGTGAACGCGCGGATTGTAGACGGGGCAGAGAAGGCCCGAATCAAGGGCTGGTTTGTTTGCGAGGTGGGCGGCAAGCGGATCGCCGAAGGGCGCGGTCGGCGCGTTCGATTCTCCGTGCGGCCCGGCAAGGAATATTACTTCACGGCTATTAGTCGCGACTCAGCACACGATGCGTGGAAACCCAGTTGCGCTCTCTGTGCGGCGCACGCGTTCGAATGACTTCAATGACAGGAGAGACCGAGATGTTCAGACTGACCTGCGCCGGCGTTGTGCTGCTGCTTTGCCTGATTCTCTCCGCGTCCGCATATTCCGCCGAACTCGGCGCCACCACCACCTGGTCCAGCCCTCCAAGTGTGGAGAATTTCACCAATCCATCCGGGGAGTTGAGCAACCCCGGAACGGGAGGAAATCCCGGTGGCTTCCTCCGGGGAACGCGCACGGGAAGCCCTAACGTCAACTTTCGGCCGGCGGGCTATCTGCGCGACAACTGGGGGAGGCTCTTCGGCACGATGCCTGGCGTCATCAGCTTCGACGTGAAAGCGCTGGACAGTTACCAGATACCGGAGGTTCAGTTCGCTCTGACGGACGGCTCTTCCTCGTTCACATACATCATTACCACGCAGAATGTTGTGGGCCATCCGCAAACGGCCGCTGATGGCTGGAAGCATTACTCCATTCCATGGCAGGCGACTTGGGATAACGCTACGGCCAAGGCTCAAGGTTGGCGGGTGGACTCCCCGTTTGGCGAATGGGCCAAGGCAATCCAGAATCCGGTCTATTCCGTCCTGAGCATCGTCGGATCGGGAACGGGGCCTACCGACCAGACCGTCGGGATCGACAATTTCCACGTGGATGCCGGGCTCACTCTGGAACAGGCGCAACGGGCGCTTGTCACGGCCTCGGAGGTCCCCCGGCAGATTTCCCAGAAAGCTCCTGTCGTTGACTATACCTTTGACGAGGGTAACGGTGACGTTCTGCATGACCGCAGTGGTAACGGAGCTGACGCGAAGATCAGCGGCGCTACTTGGGTCCGCAACGGCGGACGCTGGGCGCTGGAATTCGATGGCGCACAGAGCTCCGTCAACTGCGGCAGCCCCGCCGTCATGAGCCTTCGCGATGCGCTGACACTGGAGGCCTGGGTTTATGCCGAGCCGATCTACTCGGTGTGGCAGAGCGTTCCCATCCTGGGCAACGGACGCTATGGGTTTTTGCAGACCGTCCACGACGTTTTGGGGAGTGCCGGCGGATCTGCGCGCGGTCTTATGCCATTCCGCACCTGGGTGTACTTGGCGGAGTCGTGGGATGGCAAGGAGTTAAGGTTCTACGTCGATGGCACGTTGGTATCGAGGGTCAAAGCCGAAGGGTCCGTTCAAGGTGGCGACTTTATTCTGGGGCCTCAACATGTGGCGGTGGCGTCGGAGAACGAGCCCGCCAGCTATACGCGCCGCTTCAAGGGCAAAATCGCCTCCATGCGGCTCTACAATCGGGCTCTCACTTACGAGGAGATACTCGCTGACCTGCGCACAACGAATATCACCAATAGCCCCATGCCCATGCCGATTCTGCAACCGGGCCTTGGACGCGTCAAAGTGGAGGTGGACGCCGCTCGCCTTGGGAAGCCGCTGGGAGGTATCAGTGTGACGTTGGAACTCCTGAAGGCCAATGCGGCTGGCGCGCAGTCGTTAAGCAGTGTCACTGTGAAGGAGTTCGATAAGGTGTGCCGAGCGGTGGTTGACCTCAGTGTGCCGGAATTGGCGAAGGGGGAGTATGTCGTCCGCGCCACAGCTAAAGAAGCGACGGGCAATATCGTGGGCGTTCCTGGCGAGGAAACTGTCTCGTGGCCGGGATCTGCCAAATTCCCCTCCGGTTCGGCAGGGGGGCGCAGGCTAAACAACCTGGTCACGGAACTCCTGTCCGTGCCGGGTCCCGATAGCTCAGGTGTTGCCCGGAAGTTCGAAATTCCTCGCACGGGTTTCATCTTCATTTCAAACCACGGTTCCAAAGAGGTGAAGATTGCGTCGGAAGCGGGCGGGGGAACGATGAGCTTAATACTCTCGAAAGATTACGACGACGCATTTGAGACGATGCGCTATCTGCCCAAGGGGAGCTACACAATTGCCACGGCCGACGCAAAGAACCTGGTCGTTCGCGCTGTGGCGATGACCATGTACGACTACGCTTACACTGAGGGAAGCGACAGCGTCCCATATGGGACTTACGCGGGGGAGTTCGAAGAGCGTTACGTCTTCCCGCACATGAACGTGTTCTTGGTGCACGACTTCAACGCCCGCAGGCCCTTCGCCGAGGAGTGGAAGGCGAAGGGGCGGCGGATGCTCTCTACGGTCACAACGGCGGTGACGCCGAAGGGGGGACAGAGCAAGGTGGACGCCGCTTGTGACGTGTTGGCAGGGGACCTCGGCTTCACCATGCCCCTGTACAGCGGCATCATGGTGGACGAGTTCGCAAATTCCGACCCCGGCCTCCCGGTTTGGAGCGACGCGTTGGAGCGCCTGCGCAAGGATCCACGTTTCAAGGAAAAGGTACTGCATGCGTGGGACTACGCGCTTTATGACCTGGTTACTTGGAACGGAGGTGCGGACGGGCGCAAATTCTTCCAGACCCTGCGGGCTTGCGACAGCCCGGTACAGTGGGAATGCTACGTGGACTATGAACGGACGGAACTTCATGCGCTGCGGCACATGAACGACAAGATCGTCGGAGAGTTGCGGGCGGCCGAGCAGGCATTCGCCCCGATGGCGGACAACGTGATCGTCGTCCCGTACTCATTTGTCACAGGCGGCCCGCCGTGGATCACAATGACACTGCCGAACGTGGATTCGCGAACTTACCTGGAGATGCAGGTGCGGCTGGTTGCCACGGACCCGGCGTATGCGGGCGTTCGCGGACTCGGCGTATACCGTTCCTGTTATTCGGATGAGGAAACGGTCCGCTGGACGGCCAGGCTCTTCCGTCACTACGCTATCGAAGGCCACACCGAGCCTCTCGGCAAGGACCCGTATCTGCTGACGCACCTTCAGAATCCCGAGTTCGAGGAGGAAGGCTCCGGATGGACCGTGAGACCGGCGGAGCAAGGCTCCATCCGCTTTGCAATCTACCCGCAGTTCGGCACACTGCAGGGACGATACCCCAGCCCGACCCAGGGCGACACGGTGATTGTGACGCGTCGGTCAGACAAGGGACCGAATGTGTTCTCTCAAGAGATCACGGGGCTTGAACCGGGCCGTCTCTACTCCTTCCGCATGTGCAGCGCCGACTTCAACGATCTGTCCAGAAAGGAACAACAGGCCGTGAGCGTGGACTTCGGCAATGCGGAGCTTCTGCCGGAGAAATGTTTCACGTATGTCGCCAAAGCGCGGAGGGCCAATAGCTGGGTGAACTGGTACGTCCGCATCTTCCGTGCAAAAGGAACGACGGCGACGCTCACAGTCTCGGATTGGGGGATGGAGAAGGAACCGCTTGGCCCGATTGGACAGCAGCTCATGTTCAATTTCATCAAGGTCCAACCCTATTGGGCGCCATAACCATGCCGGCGCATTCTGAAATACTGCGCACATCCGAATTGACCGCGACGGTTGGGGATAATGTTGCCGACGGGGAACACGCCGCCGGATACAACGGTATCTGGCGTCTCGTGCACCGTTCCGAGCCAGCCAGCCTGTTCGTGCCGCGCTATGCGGGGTTCAACCTGGAACATATCTTGCGTGGAAAGGCGCCCCGTGGCGAGGAGGAGTTCTTTGAGCCGCGGCGTGCGCCAATGGAGTTGCGCCGTCTGGATGAAATGACGGTGGAACTTCATCAGCCGCCCACGCCGATTGCACGCATCGAAAGCTGGACGCGGTTCCGATTCGTCGAGCCGGACGGTATCGATTTCTTCTTTCGCGCGCTACCGGCAGAAGGCCGTTTTCCGAGCGGGTTCGTGGACTTCTTCTGGGCGAGCTATATTCACGCCCCTGAGGACAAGAGCATCTATTTCCTCGGCTCGAACGCGTGCGATCAACCCCGGGAAGACCCCGTGTGGGTCCAGTATTGCACGCAGGCGCATGGACGGGACTCCACCGTCTGCCGGCAGGGACGTTTCACGCCTTTGCCCGGTGACAAACATGCGTCCGGGGGATTGATGGATTCACTGAGCCCGGCTGGCTGGATGGAGCCGTTCTTCTATGGCCGGTTCGGGAAGATGGTGCTGCTGGTGATGTTCGAACTGGACGAGCGCTTGAGATTCTCCCACTCCCCGACCGGCGGTGGCCTTTCCCCTGGGGAGCGCACGACAAACCCGGCATGGGACTTTCAGTTCATCGCGCCTGGACCGCGCGTTGGCGAAGAGATCGGTTTCCGAGCGAAGATCCTGTACAGGCCGCAGATGACGCGTGCGGAAGTCCTCAAAGAATATGCACATTTCAGAGGTGCACAGTGAAGCAGGACGTGTTGGATGCGTTGGCCGGCCGCTACCCAAAGAATATCCCGAGCAAGGAAACGCTGCTCCATCCCGGAATCATCAATGCAGTGGCGGGCTTTGACCTGTATGACGATACGCCGCGTGCCTACGAAACGGCGTATCGGAAACTCGGCATAGATATCCATCAGGTTCTGCCGTCAGGAAATGCCCCGCGCCCGAGAGTGTCGGGAGGAACGTGGGAAGAGAATGGCATTCGATATGCGGACTACGGCGTGTTTCCCACGCAGATGTCCGTTGGGAACGGACCGAACCTTCCCGTCAGCGCCGGCGGAGTGTTCGGATACGACACGGCCCGGGACGATTTTGATCCAGGCGTGAAGGCCGCTGCGTTGAAACAATTGAATAGCGCATTCCGTGAGCGATTTGGGGAACTGGCCGTTATGTATCACCTGTACTACACTACCCTGTTCATGTGGCCGATCGTCACGTTTGGGTGGGAAGCGTTCCTCGCGGCCGCCGCCTCGGATCCGGAGCGGTTCGACGAGATGTTGTGGGAACCATGGGCCCAGATCAGTCGAAAGCACTTTGAGATGCTGGCGGCGATGGATGAGGAGGTGGTTTTTTGTCACGACGACCTTGCCATGAGCACGGGCCCGGTATTCCGGCCTTCATTCTATGAAAAGCACATCTTCCCGCGGTACGAGCGGATTATTGAGCCAGTTCTAAAGAGGGGAAAAAAGGTCGTTTTCGTGTGCGACGGGAACATGGACCAGTTTCTGGAGCGTCTCCTCGAAATGCCGTTCGCCGCGATTATGTATGAGAGTCCGGCGACACCCTATGAGAGGATTGTGGATACGTGGGGGAAGGCGGGACGGGGCTTCATCGGCGGGATATCTACGCAGATTCTCACAGGCGGCACTCCCGAAGAGGTGCGGTCGCATACGCGGGCGGTCATTGACCGCGGTCGCCAATACCCGGGATTCATCATCAGCTCGTGCGGCCAACTGCCAGGCAACATTCCGATGGCGAACATCATTGCGTATTTTCGGACGCGCAATGAACTGGGCTGTCCGGCGGAACTGCCCGCCGGGTCTACGTGAAGTTTCATCGCCACTCCATGGAAAGGAATTGAACCGATGGTTCTTGCCGGAACGAAACGCGAGCGTCTTCTGGATTGGATTCGCAACGGTGATCCACATGACGTACCTGTGGTGACGTTGTCGCCGTTTGCGGTCACTGCCTCCTATCTTGGCAAGGAGGAGCGGGACGTCACCATGGATGAAACAGTGAAGATCGCCGAGAAGACAGGCACACACGGCATGGTGATGATCGGCGCGCCAACGCCGTTCGACATCATCCCGTTTCTTCCCAACATTAAGATGATCGAGCAGAACGTCATTCTGGAGGATGGCACACCCCGACGCACTCGGGAGATTAAGACGCCAGAGGGGGGGCTGCGCGAAATCTTCGAAGTACCGAAGGTCATCGGGGCACACCGTCGCGAGTTCTACGTCAAAGGGGAAAAGGAGTTGCCGGCCTTTGCCTGCCTCATCCGCGCGGCGACGGGGGAAATTCAGAAGAACGCGGCGGCGAGGCGTGCAATTGCTGAGAAACTCAAAACTGAAGCAAGGAAGATCGGCGGTGCGTTCCCTGCCTACCTGCGCGTCAACTGCCCTACGTTCGAGTTGATGTGTGCCTATTATATGGATCAGGCGACCGCGCTCTACGCCATCTACGACCACCAGGACTTGATGGAGGAATTGACGGAATGCTATTGGAGGATGACGCAGGTCTGGCTGGAACTCGGAGTCGAGGCCGGCGTGGACATCTACCAGAGCGGCATTAATGGGTTGGAATGGCTTTCTCCCGCCCTCTATGAGCGTTACATGATTGCGCAAACGCGGCGTCTCAGCGAGTTTGCTGTCGCGCACGACAAGCTGTTGTTGTTGCATACGTGCGGTAAACTGAAGAAGCTGGCGGAGATGAACGTCTATCCGCGGATGAAGCTGCAAATGTTCGAGAGCCTCTCTGCGCCGCCCACGGGCGATATTACGGATCTGGCTGAGACTCGGCGACTGATCGGTCCCGAAATCGTAACGCGCGGAGGCATCAACGTCGAGTATTTCTATGACGACACCCCGGAACAATTTGCGAAGCGAGCCGAGGACGTCCTGGATTCCGTGCGCGGATACAAGCACATGATTGGCGACACGAACGACTCCATTCCCGCGTATCCCTGGAAGAACGTACAGGCACTTATTGATGTCGTGCGAAGGCGCAAGTGCCTTTTCGAATAGGGCACGCGTGAGTCGGTGACTGGGTGGTGCTGAGCGGCGCTTCATGAATGGAGGGTCAACGGTGAATCACACGGCCGTCTTTCTGGCCACCGCGACGATGGACACAGGCGATATTGTCATCTCGAAACGCGACCGTGAACGGCTTCGCCGACTGGCTGCCGGGGTCGCCCGGGTGGCGGCAAGGCCATGTGAGGCGGTCAAACGCGATCTTTGGCGCAGGCACAATCGGCTTGAACCAACGCGCCCTCTGGTGTTCTGCGATCCCGAAAACGGCTGGACCGAGATTATCCCCGACTCGCTACTGGAGTGTGAGGGCGCGCTGGCGCGCACATGGGAGATGAGGCTCCGAAAAGAAATATTCTGGGGCGAATCCATGGGCGATGACCGGGTTGTACCCGCCTCCTTCCCCATCTCACATGTCGCCGAGGAGTCCGACTGGGGGATGCACGAACGCAAGACCAGCGGGGGGCAGGGGGGCTCGTACGTTTGGGAAGCGCCGCTCAAGTCATACGACGATATCGAGAAGCTGCATTACCCGGTTATCCGCATTGACCACCATGCCACTCAGAAGCTCATCGCGGCGGCCAATGACGTGTTCGGCGACCTTCTGGCCGTCGAGGTGCGGAGCCAATGGTGGTGGAGTCTTGGAATGACGTGGGCTCTGGTGAATCTGCGCGGACTGGAACAGATCATCTGGGATACCTACGACCATCCTGAGGACCTGCACCGCCTGATGGGATTCCTGCGGGACGGCACGCTCGCAAAACTCGATTTCCTGGAAATGAACGGCCTCCTGAGCCTGAACAACGACGCACACTACGTAGGCTCCGGCGGATTCGGGGTCAGCGATGAGTTGCCGTCCCGGGACTTCGACGGCAAGCATGTCCGTGCGCGCGACATATGGGGGTTTTGCGAGAGCCAGGAGACTATTACGTTTTCCCCGGAGATGTTCGGCGAGTTCATCTTCCCGTATCAGCTTCCCATTCTCGAACGGTTTGGGCTGAACTGTTACGGATGCTGCGAACCGCTGGATAAGCGGTGGCCGGTCATTAAGAACACTCCACGCCTGCGGCGAGTCTCCGTGTCGCCGTGGGCTGACTGGGAGAAAATGGCCGGAACGCTCGGTGAGGAGTATATCTACTCGTTGAAACCGCATCCGACGGACTTGGCGGTCCCCGTACTCAACGAGGATCGCGTCCGGCGCGACCTTCGGAGGGTCATGGAAATCACGCGCGGCTGTCGCCTGGAAATCATCATGAAGGATAACCACACTATCGGGAATAATCCGAGGAATGTGACCCGATGGTGTCAAATTGCGCGTGAACTGGCCGAGAAGATGTAGCCGCCGGCATTATTCTCTCAGACCAACTGCATTGAATATATCTCGGCGTCACGCAGGAAGAAGCGGAACTTCCTGAACCGCCGGTTCTCCGGCTCCGGGTACGTTGAGCGTCCCTTGTGAACGGGAATGTCCGTCCGGCCGCGCCACGACATAACGTGATTGATGCTGTCACCGGAGAATACGTCACACTCCTGTCGACTGAAACCGGGCAGAATACTGTCTGAAACGTCGGCCACTTCGGCAGTGATGGTCCCCTTGCCGCTGCATGCGGCGTTAATAACCAGGTTGGATCCCTCCGAGATTAGAGGTCGTGTGATCATGATTCCCTGCCGCACGTGATTGGCGTGCATGCCGACAATTCCTTCCTGCCGCATTCGCAGTAAACCAACGCCATACTTGGCCAGGCTGATGTCTCGGGCCTCCGGCACATCGAGTCCCTCTTTGCGGCCGGCGAGCCACCAATCATGATGACAACTTGCGCCGCCATGGTAAATGAACCATTCATTGCCGACCGGCACGGGACGATTCTCTATCGTCGCCATCACGGAGTCCCATGCGCCGGGCGCGCCGTGGTCTAGCCACGTCTGCCCCTTATTGAAACGCTTCCATTCGCAGCCGTTCCGGCTGTAGGCCAATTGCACGGTCAAGCGGTTCTGAACGTACTGGAAGACATTCAGGAAGCCCACCCTCACGTCGCCCATGCTGAACTGGGGCATGCCGTAAAAACATTCGTCGATCCCATCGAACCCGTCTGTTGGGACCAGCGCCGGGTACGGTTCGGTCCAGTGTATGAAGTCGGGACTTACCGACTGCCAAATGCGGCGCTTGTTGCGGCGATAATAATCGTGGGGATAGTAGGGGAGTGTGAAACTGCCGACGCGGGGGTTGTTAAGGTTCAATGAGCCGGCGTACATACTATCGTGCCGCGACGTCATGATGAATATCCGCCCGACGGGGTCGTAGAAGACCTTCGCGACGTCATCCAGCCGGTTGCCGAACCTGCCGAAGCTGGGCTTTTCGTCGAAAGGTTTCCAGTGAATGCCATCCGAGGAGCAGGCGGCCACGTTCTGCATGCCACGCAGGTCTCGCGGCAGCCATGTATATAATGCTTTGAAACGACGGCTCGGATCCGGTTCATGCGGATCAATGAGGGGGTCCATGCCGTAGACCGACCCATAATCCCGGCCGCCGAGGACGATGTTCGTGTCCTGGCCGCAATCCTTCTGAATTCCGAGCAGGGGCTTGTTCCACCGAATGCCATCCTGCGATTCCGCGTAGCAAATACGAAGCAGGGTGGTGTCGGGGTCTTCAAAATTGGCTTTCTGTGCGAGCTTGTGCGGATCGTTGTCGCCTTCCATATACCAGCACTTGAACAGGTGGTCGTTTGGGTCCTGGAGAATGGACACCGCGCTGACCGTGCACTCCAGAACGTGCTCCCATGGGCGGTCTGCCTTCAGTACGGGGCTGGCCGGGTCACGTGCAGGACTGTGAACCACACGCTCTACATTTTCCACGGACTCAATAAGAACGTCATCGAAGAAATGCTGGCGCACGGAGCCGATGTTGAGCATGGATGAATCGAGTTGATTCACGGTTTTTCCTCGCAATGGACCTGCTCGTAGTGACGCTGTACGCCCTGCGCGACCGCAGATAGCCAGGTCATCGGGACGTCTCGTGCGCGCCCGCCATACTCCAGAACGCCAATTCTTTCCGGTGGACTGTGGCGAAATGCTCGGGACCGTTGAACTCGGATACAAACCCCAAGGTCTCTTTCGCATGATTCGGGTCGCAGTAGACCGGACTTCCCTGGGAAACAACATGCAGGACATCATGGCGGATGAGTTGGTCCTCCAACGCCATTCGGAAAGCCCGCGCCACGTCGCGCACGTCGACGAAGACTTGGTTGTAGGAATCGTTTATAGCGCGAAATCGAAGGTGCGGTCGGACAGTGCCCAACCGGAGGGCGATAGTCCTCAGTTCGGTCTGGTTCGCGTATTCCCGGAGCATCGCTTCGGCGAGCCACTTGCTCACATTGTAGCTTCCCCACAGGTGCGGCCGCGTCTGCTCCGTCACTGTTGCGTTAGGTACCGGACCGTTGACCGAGACTGTGCTGGCATATACGAACTTGGCAACTTGGCACTTGCCACAGGCCCTGGCGAGGGAATGAGGCGCGGCCAAGTTGACGGAAAATTGGACCGTCGCGTCGTTGATCGCAAGGGACAGGGCCGCATAGGCGACGGCATCCACTCCCTTGAGCGCGGTTTCCGCTGCGCCTGGCTGCGTCACGTCCTGAATGATCCACTCCGAATCCGGGAGTTTCGGGTCATAGCCGAATAGTTTGAATACGTCCGCCATGTCGCGGCGAGGCGGGACGAGATCCACGCACCGGATCTGGTGGCCCCGTTCCGCCAGTTCTTTGTGAAGCGCCGATCCGACTGTACCGGCGGCGCCGACCAGCAGCACTTTCATGGAGTCTCCGCTACTCATACGGAAACGGTTGAGACGACATCACAGGGCGCTTTGGGCCCCGCTACCTAGCACGCAGTTCTTCCACTTTGCCTACGACCGTCCAGAAGATAGCTGTCTGAAGCACTCCAGAGGTTGGAAGTATTTGTATGTCATACCCTGGAAGGAGGACCCCGGCATCGCCGTAAACCCACTGGGAGTCAATAAGAATTTCCGGTTGAAGGCCATCCAGGGGGGCAACCGAGGAGTGGCAGAGAGCGACGACGGAACTGCCCTTGGCATGCCGAACGGCCTCGATGTAAGGCTCCCGGAGGTCCACATATCCCAACTCGAAGTACAGGTCCCCCGGCCTCATTGCGGCAGCCAGTTCCGCCGGCTTCGGCGGGGGCGTCGCCGCACATGCCCAGGCAGGAACACGAGTGGAGCGCACCTCAAACTCGGTGAAGTGCGAAACGGTTTGAACGTAGACCGCGCCGCCGGCGCGCAGCCGTTCGGCCATCAGAGCGGCGGCGGCGGACAGTTGATCAAGCACGAGTCCGCGGAGGCCGGAGACCTGTCGTCGAATCGTCTCAAGGTACGCCCGGCCGAGTTTCCCTTCCGGCTGAGGCGGAACGGACAGGTCATCGTGAAACCGCGGCTTCACCCCATCCTTTCTCGCATTATATTTCCCATTGCGATCTCGGCCACCGGGAACGACGACGCTTTGATACATTACAGGCATCTTCCCCTTCCGCGTCATCGCGCCGACGATCTCCCCCGTGGCCGTCCATAGGGCTGTCACGTCAAACAACGCCGCGGTGGAACCGATACGCGTTCCCCCCTTCAGGGGAACCGCTGGGGCGCCCTCTTCGGCGAAGTTCACCACGTGCGCGTCGCACAGCATCGCAAGCGGCGGGTTCGGTTCCTCGAACGCAGGTGAGAAGAGCAGGACGTACGCGCCGGCTTCTCTGGCGCGCCGGGCTTCAACAGCCGTTGCTTCATCATGGTTTGACCAAGCTCCGACGAACAGGACGTCCTTTGCCGAGAGCACCGTCTTTTCCGTCAGCGGTTCCAGCATCATCATCCCACCCGCGCGGACGTATGCCTCGATCACGAAAGCTTCCTGCCCGGCTGCGTACAGATTCCCGCCGTTAACAAGCCGTTCCGCAACGGCATCCGCCGCCCGTGTTATCTCCGGCATCGACGTTTCCAATCTGGCGACTTGCGCGAGCAGGGCGTTGCGGTATCCGACCAAAGCCGGGTCCTGGTCACTGGCTGGAGCGCTCAAGCAGGCCGACGCTCCGGCTAACACGAGAAGAAGGGCGATTCGGCACGCAAAGTCCGTCATGGCTGAAATAACCTCCTCGAAGTGGGGTTCCCGGGCTACAGGGTCCGCTTGCACCCCTAGCAGCCTGCTAGTGAACTGTGTTGGGCACGGCGTGTATTGTAATCACAATGCAGATAAGCATCCATCAGCAACAGCAAGAACTGTTACACGGGTGTGCAGCCAACTATGTCACCAGTCTGCCGCGGCGATTGCTCGAGAGCTTCAGAGTTGACGTACGACTCTGGTAATGATATACATGTTATAACACGCTCGGCCTTTGTGTGTCCAGTGTTTTACTCGCTCTGAACGTATCGGTTCGGCGCAGGTCGCCGCCCCGGTCACCGAAAGAGAACGGAAGTGTGGTGCACGCTGCGCGTGAGTCGACCAATGCGTCCGGAACGTTTCGTTAGAGATGCTACTCGGTCCTGTCGGGATACACCGTACAATGCGGAAGGAATCTTCTGATGAAGAATGGAACACTCTTTGTTGCGGCAGCAGCCAGTCTTCTGCTGAGTGTTGCGGGGTATGCCCAGGGAACCTGGGGATATACAACCACCTGGTCGAAGGCGAATGACTTGGCGGGCTTTGAGACCCCTCAGGGAACCAGGCTTACGTGGGTTGCGGATGGGGGCAATCCGGGCGGGTACATCAAGACGAGCAAAACCAATGTGTTCTATCCCAAACCATATTTGAGAAACGATATGGGGAAAGTCTTCGGCACGGGGCCCGGTAATATCAAATTCGACGTCAAAGCACTTGATGACGGCGCAATTTCAGATGTGCAGGTATTCCTCTCCACAGGAACGCAGGCTTTCTCGTATATGGTTTCGTCGAAAAGTGTCCTCAAACATGACCAGGTTGCCACCGACGGTTGGGTGAGTTATCGGATTCCGTGGAAGGCGGACTGGACGGAGGAGCAGGCACTTGCCGCAGGGTGGCGTCCATACACCGGCGCGGGGGATAAATGGAGGAACGTAATTGCGAATGCCGTTTGGTCATACGTTGCCGTCCTCTTCATCCCGGGCAAGGGTAAGGAGGAGCAGAGCGTCGGCCTTGACAACTTCTGCATGGACGCCGGCAGGGTTCTGGACGCCGCCAGCTTGAGGCTGATTGATCCCCCTCCGCCGCAGGAACTGCCGATAGTCAATTACGCATTTGATGAGGGGGAGGGGAACATTCTTCATGACCGCGCAGGGAACGCGCCCGATGGGAAGATCAGCGGGGCCATTTGGGTCCACAATGGGGGCCGTTGGGCGCTGGAATTCGATGGCATAAACAGCTTCGTGAACTGCGGCATTTTGAACGTGATCGGGCCACAGACATTGGTGGCGTGGGTCTGGGCCGAGCCAAGCTACTCCGTGTGGCTGAACATGCCCATTCTGGGCGCAGGCAACGCCCAGCTTAGTCAACGTGTGCATGAACTCTTCGCAGGTGGTTCAGGTTCCATACCTTTTCGAAAATGGACCCACATTGCGGTTGCATGGGATGGAAGCGTCGCCAGGTTGTACGTGAACGGGACTCTGGAGAACGTCGTGGTGTGCAAAGAGCCGTCCGCCGGCCGGGAATTACTGCTTGCACCACTCCGGACGCCCCAGGAGGGTGACCCCCCCGAGTACGCCCCGCGCTTTAAAGGAAAGATCGCTTCGGTCCTGTTCTACAATCGTCCCCTGGACAGGGAGGGCGTTTTGCGGGACCTTCGCAGCTCCAACATCACAAACAGCCCGATGACGATGTCCATTCCGCAACCCGGCTTCAATCGGATCAAGGTGGAG